>JAEIGA010005339.1_pt1 | contig 19678 bp, 11 predicted proteins | sample 9270691 | NCBI WGS metagenome assembly JAEIGA01 (sample SAMN17057246, study PRJNA624740) | gut metagenome | biome: biome; isolation source: fecal sample | host: Bos grunniens | place: China: Xizang | collected 2019 | reverse complement strand
TGGCGACCGCAGCAGCGAGGCCGATGTAGCCTTGCTCAACGGTAAGGGCAAGGGCACGGTAGAGAGTGCCGAGCTGGGCGCCTTCGGCGTAGAGTTGGGTGCCGGCCTTTCCATCCCGCTGGGCGATGAGGATGCCGGAACGCTGTTCTTCGACGTATCCGCTGAGCTTCGCAGTGGCTACACGAACGTGAACGGCACGGTCGGCTACCGCATCAACTTCTAATGGAAGGTTAGAGATAACAACCAAGGGGCGCAATCGGCAACGGTTGCGCCCCTTTTGTGAAGTTGAATGTTGGATATTGAATGTTGAACGTGTATGGGTGGTGCCAAAGGTAATTTTACACGCAAATTGCCGCTTTGGAGTAAAAAAGGTTGCTAAATGGCAATTTGTGGGGGAAATACTATCGGAGTGTTGGACTTTAGTCCAACATTTATTATCAAACCATACCACCAAAAAGGTGGGACTGAAGTCCCACCCTACGATATAGACAAATTGCTATTTGTGGAGTTATCAACTAAAAACTTAAACAGAGCCCCATAAAAAAACTGAGAGAAGGCGAACCTTCTCTCAGTTTTTTTAGATGGGTTGTTCAGGCCAATTAGGCGCCGAGCTGGAAGCGCTCGAAGGAAACGATGGTGAGGGAATCACCAAGTTCCTTGCCGATCTTGGCAACAAGCTGCTCTACGCTCACGGAGGGGTCCTTAACGAACTCCTGGCTCATGAGGCAGCTCTGCTTGTAGAGGGCCTTGAGCTTGCCGGGAAGAATCTTCTCGAGCAGAGCCTCGGGCTTGCCTTCGGCGATGAGCTGAGCCTTAGCAATCTCCTGCTCCTCAGCCACGAAAGCGGGGTCGAGAGAGGAGGAGTCAACGCTCTTGGGAGCGCAAGCGGCAATGTGCAGGGTGATGTCCTTGCACATGGTCTGGAAGGCCTCGGCCTCAACAGTAGCGGCGTTACCGCAGGCAACCTGAAGAAGCACGCCTACCTTGCCACCCATGTGGATGTAGGAAACGATGCTGCCCTCACCGGCCAGCGTGTAGCGGGCAAACTTGCGGAGCTTCATGTTCTCACCGATGGCGGCGCACTGCTCAGCGATGTACTTCTCAACGGTGGTGCCGTTAAGAGCAACGTTGAGGGCCTCCTCGAGATTGGTAGCGGCGGAAGCCTTGAGGGCAGCGCCTACCTCAGCTACGAGTGCACGGAAGCGGTCACCCTTGGAGCAGAAGTCTGTCTCGCAGTTGATTTCGAAGATGATACCGTCGTTACCCTCAACCATGGTGGTAACAACACCTTCCTTAGCCTCGCGGTCTGCCTTCTTGGCAGCCTTAGCGATACCCTTCTCACGGAGGTACTTAACGGCAGCGTCCATGTCGCCGTTGCACTCCATGAGAGCCTTCTTGCAGTCCATCATGCCGGCATCAGTCTTGATGCGCAGCTCCTTGACCATCTGGGGGGTAATATCAGCCATTGTTGTATAAAAATCGGGTTAGATTTTAGGCAACCTTGTTGCTGTTGATGGCGTCCGTAAGAACGGAAAGCACGAGGCGGATAGAACGAACGGCGTCGTCGTTGCCGGGAATCGGGAACTCCACGGAATCGGGGTCAGCGTTCGTGTCAGTCAGCACGATTACGGGAATGCCAAGGATGTGGGCCTCACGGATAGCGATGTCCTCGTGGTCGGCGCCGATGGCTACCATCACGTCGGGAGCACCACCCATGTTGCGGATACCCTGAAGGTTGCGCAGAAGCTTCTCGCGCTCACGAGCGAGGGCAGCGAGCTCCTTCTTGGACATGCTCTTGTACTCGGGCTGCTTATCGAGGTTCTCGAGGTACTCAAGGCGAGCAATGCTCTTCTTGATGGTGCTCATGTTGGTGAGCATACCACCGAGCCAACGGAAGTTGACGTAGTACTGACCGGTAGCCTCAGCAGCTTCCTTAACGGCCTCCTGAGCCTGGCGCTTGCAGCCTACGAAGAGGATACGCTTGTTCTTAGCAGCTTTTTCAGCAAGGAAGGCGCAAGCCTTCTCCAGGCAGCGCTCGGTTTCCTCGAGGTTGATGATGTGAATGCCATTCTTCTGAGTAAGAATGAACTTCTTCATGTTCGGGTGCCACTTGCGGGTCTGGTGACCATAGTGAACACCGGCCTCAACCATCTTTGTAATGAGTTCGTTAACCATTGTATGTGTATATGTTGTGTGTAACCTTATAGCAGGAGACACGGATTGGTGGAAGGTGCTGCGCTCTCGCCCCCAGCCTCCCGTTGTTGATATTGCAGCATCAGCAGGGGCAGCAACGATAGCGTATTCTTACCTTATTGTCAATCAAATTCACGCGAATTTTTGCGAAAAAATACACTCTTGTTGAAAGATTTACGCTAAAATTGCCGTACATATATACGGAGGAACCTAAATTACGTTTATGAAGTCCGCTTTTTGTCATCTTTTGGTGTTGGGGGCCGTTGCCGTAAGTGCAGCTGCCGGGTTAAGTTGTGCTGCTGAAAATACAGCTTGCGCTGAGGCCGAGCGACTGATGCGGTCGGACCTGCACGGGATGGCTGCAATGCCGGCGTATACGGAGGCATTGCAAGCTTTATTGCGCCGCAGCGGAAAGGAGATTCCGGCCGCCTCTCTCATACAATGGGCGGATGCCATTAGCTGGGATATGCAGCGTGGTTACACGTTGAAAGTGCTGGCCGAGGAGGGGGTGGCCCTCACGCCGGAGCAGGCTGCGTGGTTGCTGGAGTTCGGGGCCCATTACGGCTACCCGGATGTGGTGAAGTTGGCGCTCGCGGCCGGGGCTTCGCCGAATCATTATGCCATCGATTATTTTCTGCATGAGGGAGAAAACGTGCTTTGCCGAGCCTTGCGCGGTTTTGAATGCCACTACGATGGCGACACCCTTGCCACGGCTCGTGCCTTGTTGGAGGGAGGGGCCGCCCCCAATGCGTGCAACAAGGCGAATGGTTTTGCTCCCTTGCTTGCCGCTTCTTCTGCGCAAGAAGTGGCTCTTTTGCTGAGCTACGGGGCCGATGCGAATGCAACGGATTTGAATGGTCGCAATCTTTTGCAACGCCGCTACCGCATTTGGATTTGCGGCGGTGCAGCACAAGAGGCTTTAGTGAAGGTGTTGGCAGAGCATCAATTCAACTTTAATCACACGGATGCTGCCGGAAAGACCTTGCTGGATTATTTCTTGGTCATTTACAAGCAGGAGCAAGAGAATCCTCATTACCCCCGCACCATGTTTGCAGAGGATACGGCCCTGTTGGAGTTGTTGCGCTCCTATGGCGCTAAAACTGCCGAAGAGCTGCAAAAGAGTTGAAGCGAACGCCGGAGGACCGTATGTTGTTAGCAGGGGGAGGTGCAACAATTCCCCCTGCGCTTTTCCTTGCTTTCAATATTCAACTTCCAACATTCAACCTTACCGGGTAAGGGGGCGCACGGGGATGCCGTGTTGGGCAAAGTATTGTTTGGCTTGTGCCACGGTGTATTCTCCAAAGTGGAAGATGGAGGCGGCTAGCACGGCATCTGCCTTGCCTTGCTGCAGCACCTGCACCATGTGGTCTAAATTACCGGCACCGCCACTGGCAATAACGGGAATGCGCACGGCCTCGCTCACGCGGCGGGTCAGCTCCAAATCATAGCCGTTCTTAGAGCCATCGGCATCCATGCTGGTGAGCAGAATTTCACCTGCGCCCAGGCGTTCCACTTCGCGGGCCCACTCAATGGCATCCAGCTCCACAAAGTTGCGTCCGCCGTGGGTGGAAACCTTCCATTGCGTGTCGCTCCAGCGTTTGGCATCAATAGCCACCACCACACATTGGCTACCGAAGGCGTTGGCGCCCTCGCTCACCAGCTCCGGGCGGTGGATGGCAGCGGTGTTGACGGATACTTTATCTGCCCCGGCATGCAGCATGCGGCGCATGTCGTCCACGGTGCGAATACCACCGCCCACCGTTAACGGCATGAAGCATTGGGCAGCTGTGCGCTGCACGACATCCACCATGGTGGCGCGGTGATCGCTGCTGGCGGTAATGTCCAAAAAAACGAGTTCATCCGCCTGCTGGCGGTCGTAGGCGATGGCGCACTCTACAGGGTCTCCCGCATCGCGCAGGTTGACAAAGTTGGTACCCTTCACCACACGACCATGGGTCACATCCAGACACGGTATGATTCGTTTTGCTAACATAAGACGCGCCGTATTGTACTCAAAGTTTTCGGTACGAGCAAGGAAATTATGCCGAAAATCGGCCCCGTATCTCAATACACCTTCACTTTCTCTCCCAAGGGGCATTGCTCAAAAAGGCGCAGCATGTCCTGCGGGCTAAGGCGTATGCAGCCGTGCGATACGGGAGTGCCTAGGCGCTCTGTATCGTTGGTGCCGTGAATATAGATGTAGCGTGCACGGGTGTTGGCATTGCCGGGTTCCAGCCCCTCCAGGGCCAGAATGCGGGTAAGGATGGCATCGTCCCCTTGGGCGGCTTGCGGGTAGATGCCTACGGGGAGTCTCCCCCGAAACACGGTGTTCAGCGGGGCGTTTTCTCCGTGCCGTGAGCATACCTCGAATAAGCCGAGCGGTGTTTGTCCGCTACCTGCCTCGCTGCCGGTGCCGGCTGCCCCGGTGGAGATGCGGTAGGTGTGGCCTCGGTAGCTGAGCTCTTGCCGCGCAATGTTGACTTCTATCATACGTCTCTATTGTAATGCCACGCATGCGGCATGTCAATGCGCATTTTTCTGAGTTTGGCGGCTGCGCCGTAGAGGGATGGCGGAGTTTGAAACTCCACACTTAGTCCTTCGAAATTCGCACCTCGTACTTCCCCTAACTCCGCAAAATGTGGTGAAAAGTACCGAATTTACCCCGCAAAATGTGGGAGAAATGGGTAAATTTACGTCGCAAAATGTGGGAAAATGTGCTGAATTTACCCCGCAAAATGTGGATTGGTGTTGATATTAAATAAAAAAAGGTGTAATATGTTCTTGAGAAAATGGAGTAGATATGAAACGATACGCCGAACAGCAATTAATCGAGTGGAAAAACAGCCCGTTAAGAAAGCCTCTTTTGGTTATGGGTGCAAGGCAGGTGGGTAAAACCTGGTTAATGCAGGAGTTTGGGCGTAAACACTACAAAAATGTTGCGTTTGTTAGTTTTGATGACAATGAGCGCATGCAGCAAGCTTTTCAGGGGGGGTATGATGTAGAGCGCCTATTGATGGTTATTCAAGCCGAAAGCGGGGTGATGCCGCAACCCGGCACCACGCTGATAATTTTTGACGAGGTGCAGGAATGCCCGCGAGCTTTGACCGCGCTAAAGTATTTTTGCGAGAATGCGAGGGAATATCACGTGATGGCAGCGGGCTCTTTGCTGGGATTGCAGGTTCACCAAGGAAGCGGGTTTCCGGTAGGCAAGGTGGATATGCTGCATCTGTATCCCATGACATTCTGCGAGTATCTGGAGGCGGTGGGGCAAGAATCCTTGGTACCTATGCTGAAATCTGCGGATAAGGAGATGATTAATTTGTTTGCAGACCGTTTGGCTGATCAGTTGCGGCAATATTATTATGTGGGCGGTATGCCGGAAGCCGTTTCGGTATTTGCCCGAACAAAAAACTATGAACTCGTGCGTCAAGTTCACCATAATTTGCTGGATGGTTATCGCCGCGACTTTAGCAAGCATGCCCCCAAAGAGCTTTCCCCGCGTATCGGTATGATATGGGAGTCGATACCTCAGCAGCTATCGCGCGAAAATAAAAAGTTTATGTGTTCCGGTGTAGCACCGGGAATGCGTATGCGAGATATCGAGTTAGCCTTGCAATGGTTGATAGATGCCGGGCTTATTCATAAGGTTTCGCGAGTTACCAAAGCGGCATTCCCACTGGCTGCGTATCGCGATTCTGTCTTCAAATTATTCTTTATCGATGTAGGGCTCTTGGCTGCAATGTCTGATTTGCAGTCGCGCACCATCGTGGAAGGTAATAGAATTTTTACAGAGTTTAAGGGTGCTTTGGCGGAGCAGTATGTGCAGCAACAGCTCAGGGCTACGCGTCATCGCGAGTTGTTTTACTGGTCGTCGAATCAATCGGATGCGGAAATCGATTTCGCGTTCGCCTGCGGTGTTTCTGTTGTGCCGGTTGAGGTAAAGGCGGAAATTAAGTTGCGGGCCAAAAGCTTGTTGAATTTTTGCCGGAAACAAGAGGTGCCGTTAGCTTTACGCACCTCCATGGCTCCATTTGAAGTGAACAAATTGCCTGCCTCTGACGGCACCGAATTTATTTTGGTGGATATCCCCCTGTATGCCATCGAGCAAGCATACTCTGTTTGTGAGGATTTAATGCCTCGCTCCTCGGCTGAGTAAGCAAGGGGCGGCACGCATACTGTGAGGCAGCTTTTGCGCTTGTGATAATAGAACGCCCGGAGGTAGCCGATTATCTGCTACCCCCGGGCTTAGATTTTACGGATGGCTCCTTATTCCCTCACTTCGGTCATAAAGCGGGCGAATATTTTGCAGGTGGCGGGCATGACCAGCAGATTGAGGATGGTGGCACTCACCAAGCCGCCGAACTGCACAATAGCCAGCGGAGCCAGCAGCTCGCCGCCCGGTTGGTCCTTAGCCCAAATGAGGGGCAACAGACCCAGAATGGTGGTAAGTGAGGTCATCATGATAGGAATCACGCGCTCGCGCGACCCGGCGCGAATTGCCTCGTCTGTTGACATGCCGCTGAGCTCGAGCGCACGGTAGCGGTTGAGCAGAATCAGGCCGGAGCGTATGGCAAAGCCAATCACCGTCACAAAGCCCACAATCGAGCTTACGGAGAGAATGGGGTGCACATAGCCCTCACCACTCAGTACGGAGGAAACGGTTTCCGGCGAGGCAAGGAACACCGCCACAATGCCGCCCACCAAGCAGAGCGGAATGTTGATAAGTGTTACCAAGGCGCGGCGCACGCTGCCCAGTGAGCTGGAAAGCAGCAGAACAATGAGCACACAGACAATGCCGCCTAAAATATACAGACGGCGTCCGGCGGCCTCGCGGCTCTTGATGGTGCCGGCGTACTCCACCGAGCAGCCAAGGGCATTCATGGCGGGGTCCAGCTTTTCTCGGCAGGCTTTTGCCAAATCGCCCAAGTTGGAGTTGGGGGCCGGGTTGCAGGAAATCATGGCCTTGCGGCGAGAGTTGTCGCGCAGAATCAGGTTGGTGGTTTCGGCGCGATATACGTGGGCAATTTCACCCAACGGAACCTTCTTGCCGCCGGGGGCCACAATTTGCAGGTGGCGCACATCGTCCATGCTGCGGCGTAGGTCGGCATCCAAGCGCAGCACTACATCCCAGTGGTCCAGGTTGCGAATAATTTCGCCCACCTGCAAGCCGTTGAGTGCGGCAGAAACCTGGTCTGCTGCATCGGCCATGGTGAGGCCGTAGGCAGCCAGCACCTCGCGATTGTAGTCGATGTGGATGGTATCAATCATCACCTCGCGGTTGGCGCGGGCATCTGCCACTTCGGGCATGCCGGACAAAATCTCAGCCGCCTTTTTAGCAGCATTGCGAATTTGCGGCAAGTCCTCGCCGAAGATGTTGATGGCAATCTCGGAGTTGGAGTTGGAGAGCGCGGAGCTGATGCGGTGCGCGATGGGGAAACCCACCATGCCGCTTACGCCGGGAATACCACGCATGGCTTCTTTGAATTGCTCGCGCATCTTGCGCTGGTCCTTGCTCAGGTCCACACGCACCACCAGCTCACTGGCGCTCACGGGTTCAGCGTGTTCGTCATTTTCAGCACGGCCGGTGCGCTGGGTCACGGTTTTTACGCCGTCGATTTGCTGAATTTGTTTCATCACTTGGCGAGAGATTCGCTCTGTCTCCTCCAGCGAGGTGCCGGGCACGGCATTCACAAAGAGGGTGTAGCAGTCCTCATTAAAGGGCGGCAAAAAGCTGGTGCCGTAGGTGCTGCCCAGCCACAAAGCACCGCCGGTGATGGTAAGCAGGGCCCCGAATACCGTTTTAGGCCAGGCTAAGCAGAAGTTGAGCACCGGCGTGTACAGGCGCTTAATGAAGCGGGCTGTGGCAGAGTCTCCATCCTTAGATTGCGTTTTGCCGGCCTTAAACCAAATAATGCACAGGGTGGGAATGAGCGTGAGCGATACCAACAGCGAGGCCGCCAAGGCCAGCATGTAAGAGATACCCAACGGACGATAGAATTGCCCCTCGATACCGCTCAGGAACAGCAGCGGGGCAAACACCAGCAAGATGATAACGGAGGAGTAGCTGATGGAGCTTACAATCTCCTTCTTCGCATCCATGAGCACGCGGTAGCGACTCTTTTGCTTTTCCTTGGGTTTGGCTGCATTGCGGCTCAGCGCACGCCAGGCAATTTCCACAAAGATAATAGCGTTGTCCACCACGTCGCCCACGGCTACGGCCAAGCCACCCAGGGTCATGATGTTGACCCCCAGCCCGAATATCGGGAACAGAGCCATACCGAACAGCACGGAAAGCGGCATGCTGATGAGGGTAATCATGGCGGTGCGGAAGTTGAGCAAGGTGAGCAAAATAACACCCACCACCACAGCGGCGGCTATCAGCAGGGTCTCCTTGCCGTTCTCCAAGGAAAGCTCAATGAAGTCTGCCTGGCGATAGCCGTCGGCATACAGCTTCATGTTGGCAGGCAGGCGGCTTTGGCGGAACTCCTTGACGGCGGCGTCCACCGCGTAGGTAAGCTCCAGCGTGTTGGCGCCCGGCACTTTTTGCACAGAGAGTACCACGGCCTCATCGCCGGCAACGGAGCCGGCGCGGCCATAGCCTGCATTACCGCGGCGCGGGGCGCCGTCAATCTTCACGTCTGCCACATCCTCCAAGCGCACCACACCATCCGTGGGGTGGTCTGTTACAATGGCGCGTTTCAGGTGCTCCGGGGTAAAGGCGCGGGTGTTTTGCTGCACGGGCAGCTCCACACCGGCTGCATCTTCCAAATAGCCGGCAGGAATGCTGCTTTGGGCTGCCTCTACCGTGTTTTTAAGGTCGGTAAAGCTCACGCCTGCTTGGCGCATTTTTTCCGGGTCGTAGGCCACTTGGTACTCCGGCAAACGCCCGCCCAGCACCGTTACTTGCCCCACGCCGGGAATTGCCAACAGGCGGTTGCGCAGCTCAAACTCACCCACGCGGCGCACCTCTAGCGGGTCCGCCGTTTCGTCGCCCTGAATGGCAATCACCATAATTTCACCGGTTACGGAGACAATGGGTGCCATCTCGGTTTCCACCTGAGAGGGGAGGGATTCGCGCACGGTTGCCAAGCGCTCCGATACAATTTGGCGTGCCAGGTAAATATCCGTGCCCCAATCAAAGTCCACCCACACAAAGGAGAGACCACCGCCGGAGGAAGCGCTCACATTGCGCACGCCCGGGGTACCCTGCATGGCGGATTCCAGCGGGATGGAGACGTATTGCTCCACCTCCTCGGCAGAGAGTCCGCCGGCCTCCGTTTGAATGGTGACGCGCGGCTGTTTCAGCTCCGGGAACACGTCCACCGGCAAGGTGCATACAACATAGGTGCTCACTGCTGCCAGAATCAGTGAGATGAGCACCACGGTGATGCGGTTTTTAAGGCAGAATGATATCAGCGTATTCATACGGCATCGGCATTAGTGGTCTTCACCTTCGTGGAATACACCATCGGCGTGGAAGTGGCCTGCTTTTTTCTGCTGGCCGTCTCCGGGGATGAGGTACTTGAGCTCGTAGCCGCCCTTGACCACGATTTTTTGCCCGGGCGTGAGACCGGAGACGGGGGTCATGCCGCGTCTGCTGGTGCCGGCGTGCACCTTCACCATGGCAAAGCGGCCCTCGCCAATCTCTACAAACACCACATCATCCACACCTACTTTGACCACGGCGGAGTCCGGTATGGATACCATGCCGGTGGCATTGCCCTCTTGGTACAAATCCAAACGGCAGAGTCTGCCGGGCTGCACGCCGGTGGGGATGGAGGCGGGCTTAAAGTATAATTCGCGGGTGCGGGTGGCGGCATCCACCTCTTCGGCCAAGCGCCAGGTGCCATCTACAGCCTGTTGCTCGCGGTCTGTGGGAATCGTGGCTCGCACGGCGGAGAAGGCGGGAACATCCGACCCGTAGATGGTGGTGGCAATTTCCATTTCGGCTACGTTGCTCATAGAGACAACGGGAGAACCTTGCTCGCCCCAGCTGCCTTGGGTAACGCCCACGTTGCGCACGGTGCCATCGGCCTCTGCGCGCACCTCCAGCACAGAGAGTTTGTTTTGCTCTGCCAGTGTGCCACCGAGGGTGAGCATGCTCAGGCGAGCCTCTACGGCAGCCAGCTCTTGCTGCTGCTGTGCCAATTCGGCTTCCTTGTTAGCCAGCTCCACCTCCAAATCCTTGTTGCGGGTTTTTGCTGCCTCTAAGTCCGCCAGTCGGGCACGCAGGGTGGCAATTTCTGTTTCGCAGCGTTTGAGCGCGGCGTTGATTCGAATAACCTCAGCGCGCTGCTCCATAATGTCCGGACTTTGCAGTGTGTAGAGCAAATCTCCCTTCTTTACTTGCTGGGCAGATTTTACATGTAGGGTGATTCGCCCGCCGCAGGGCAGGGCGTAGGTCTGCATGGCGTGGTCGGGGGTGGTGAGGTAGCCGTAAAGAGAATGTACCAGCACGGCAGAAGCGGAGGGGACAGTTTCAATGCGCATGTTCACCAAGTCGCGGGCGCGGGCATCGGCCTCTACAATGATGGTTTCTCCACCGCTGCAAGTTTCGCCCGGGGCGTGGTTGTGGCCATCGTGGGAGTGGTCGTGAGAGCAACCGGGGCCGTGCACATGCTCTGTGGTGGCGTGGTCGTGGGAGCAGCCGGGGCCGTGCACATGCTCTGTGGTGGTGTGCTCAGCGGCGGAGTGGTCGTGGGAGCAACCGGGGCCGTGCACATGCTCTGTGGCGGCGGGCTCAGCCGCAGCGTGGTCGTGGGAGCAACCGGGGCCGTGCACATGCTCTGTGGTGGTGTGCTCAGCGGCGGCGTGGTCGTGGGAGCAACCGGGGCCGTGCACATGCTCTGTGGTGACGGGCTCAGCAGCGGCGTGGTCGTGGGAGCAGCCGGGGCCGTGCACGTGCTCTGTGGTGGCGGGCTCAGCGGCGGCGTGGTCGTGGGAGCAACCGGGGCCGTGTACGTGCTCTGTGGCGGCGGGCTCAGCAGCGGCGTGGTCGTGAGAGCAGCCGGGGCCGTGTACGTGCTCTGTGGTGGCGGGCTCAGCCGCAGCGTGGTCGTGGGAGCAACCGGGGCCGTGCACATGCTCTGTGGTGGCGGGCTCAGCCGCAGCGTGGTCATGGGAGCAGCCGGGGCCGTGTACGTGCTCTGTGGTGGCGGGCTCAGCGGCGGCGTGGTCGTGGGAGCAACCGGGGCCGTGCTCATGCTCTGTGGCGGCGTGCTCAGCGGCGGCGTGGTCGTGGGAGCAACCGGGGCCATGCACATGCTCTGCAGCTTGGCTCAGAGCCGTGGCAGCGGTTAACGAAAGCAGAGAGGAAACAAGATGAGAAATTTTCATTGTCTGTTAAAAGTAGGATTTAAGTATTGAAGTTTGCAGCGAGTCTCCAGCAGTTTGCCGAGACAATCCAGATAGGATAAACGACGCTCGTAAGCAATGTGGCGCGATTCTGCCAGCTCTTGAATACTGGTTTCGCCCATCTCAAACAGTTTGTTTTGCTGTTCTGCAGCAGCCTCAAGCTCGTCGAGTCGGCTGAACTCCACGGAGCAGTGGCGATGCAGGAGTTGCTGTTCCTTATCCAGCAAGCTTGCTTGTTGCACCAAAGAGCGCCACTCGGTAATGAGCTCAGCCTGCTTAAGGGTGCGGTCGGCTGTGGCGCGGGCAATGGCCTCGCGGTTTCGGTTCCACAGGGGCAGGGGAAGAGAAAAGCCCAGCGATACTTTATCATTGCCGCCATCGCGTGCGTACAAAGGCTTTAGGCCCAGCTCGGGGTATTGCTTGCGAATCTCCGCCTTCAGCTCTGTCTCCGAGGCGCCGTAGGCTGCCTGTTGTGCCATCAGGCTGGGGTAGCCAAGCAGGCTTTCCTCCGACGGTTTAGCTACGGTGTGCGGAACCCCGTTCGGTAAATGACCGCCCAATTCGATAGCCCCCACGGCCGGGTGCAGCCCCAGCATGGTAATCAGCTCGTGGCGTTGCTCCAAATGCTCCGCCTCCAGCTCCATTTGCTCGCGGCGGGTATCATTCAGGCGCTGGGTAGCCACTTGGTAAGCCCCGAAATCCACTTCGCCCAGCTCATGCAGGCGGTTTATCTTTTCTTGCTCCGCCTGCATCACCTTAAGGCGGGTGCTCATGGTGTGCAGCTTGGCGTGGGTTACCATAATACGGTGGCGCAGGCATTCCAGCTCGGTTAGGTAGCGGCGCTCGGTGGCGCGCATCTCCCAGTAGTCGGCCTCCTTGTATTGCTCGGCAATTTTCTCCGCCAAGCGTGGCAGGCCGGTTACTGGCAGGGTAAGGCCGGGAGAAATGGCGTGATTGGTCACGTTTTCGCCGAAGACACGCTCCAGCTCCATATCAATGGCGGGGTCCTCCCACAGCCCGGCGAACTCTGCCACCGAGGTGCTTTTTGCGTATTGTAAACGGGCTTGGTTAAGCTCGCGGTTCAGCAAGAGCCCGATGCGGAGCATTTCATCGCGGGAGATGTGTTTATCGGCAGAGCAGAGTGTGGTGGAAACCGTTAACCATTCTGCTGTGTCGCGCGTTAAGTCTGCCGGAGATTCCGTATAGGAAACGCAGCTGCTGAGCCACGCGGCGGTTAAGGCGGTCATGTATAAAGTGGGTCTCATCATCGTGAGTTTTGAGTGTGTTTGAAAGTAAAAGGCCTGTGTGCAAAAAAAGAAACGAAAGGAAGCTGACCCACAGGCGGAGAAGCATCCTTGGTTGTGTGTATAACAGAAAGTTTTAAATCAAAAGCGGTGCATTTATCGTTTCCGGTGGCTCCCATAATCGGCTGCGAGCCAAATCCAGCATGACCAAGCTGCGCAAATGTTGCATGCTGGCCATAAAGGTTGGTGCCAAGGGAAGGGGAGCGGCATCCCAATCCGGGGTGGGAAGCTGCACTTGGGCAGAGGTAGGCTGCATTTGGTTATCGATATGCTCGCAGCGGTGCTCGTCCTGCTCCTGCGGGGCGTGCTCAGTGTGGCCGTGCCCGTGTTCGCAGCTGCATTGGCCGGCATACACTACCTCGTGGTGGCAGCTGCACACACTAACGGCTCCGCCTGCCAGCACCACCGGTAGCACCAGCAATGCCGTCAGTATCTTGAACCATGTGCTTATTACTGCCATTTATCTGCCGCTATTGTACGTTTTTTGCTCCCTTTTGTCAAATTTTCTTCGCGCGTAGGCGGGTGCATCGTGCATAGTTTTGTGCCAAATAGCCTTTTTCCTGTCGCTTCCTTGCTCTTTTTGCTTGGGGAGTTACTCCTCCCAAAAGTGGGGGTTTTTCTATAAACTCCCACTTTTAACTTGACAGGAGCCTCTGGCTTGCTAGTATGGTAAGGTAGATTATAGGGATAGGTAGCACTATCTCGAGTCGCTTTTTACATCTTTATACTTACAAATCATGAAATTACATCTCCCGAAACTGCTTAGAAAGGCCGTTATTGCTTGCATGACGGTTGCAGCCGGCATAGGAACAACCGTTGCTACCGGTGCTGCTGTAGGTGGTGCAGTCGTCTGTGTCTTTGCGACATCTCAGGCCATGGCTGCAACTATTTCCGAGAATACAACCTGGGCGAATGATGATACGCACGCCGAGGAATCGAATACCATTAAAGGGGCTACCCTTACCATTACGGGAGGCACCACGGCTTCCCCGGGGAGCAGCTACGACTACGGTACTCTTACCGTTAAGGATAATGGTACCCTGATTTTGGAAACATGGGGTGCCGCTGCATCTGACTCCGGCAACTTGAGCATTGCTGCGGGCGCACGTCCGGCTATTGCATCCGATATTACTCTTAACAACTCCACGATTCAATTCAATGACGGCTCCTATCAGTTTGACGGTGAGCTTGAGATTAAGGGCGAGTCCACCCTGTTGAATATGTGGTCCAAGAGCCAGCTGTTTGACCATGTGGTGAGCGATGGCGATGCTGTGTTGAACCTCAAGGTTGTCTCTCACGGTTGGGCCGCTATTGTTGATTATGGTATTCTCAACGATGGTGAATTCTCCGGTACTGTTAAGTTTGATAACGCCTCGGATGCCACCACGAATTTGATTCTCGGAAGCGCTAATGCCTTGGGTAACGGCACCACGGTGGTGGATACCGGCAACCGCGGCGGGAGAAATGTTGTTGCTCTTAATACTTCTGTAGTGAATCTGAAGGCCTTGACCGGTAATGGTACGGTGGCCATTTGTAACCGTACCGGACATGCTGACCTTTCAGCTGCAACACTGAATCTTACCAATGCCTCCGGCACCTTCAGCGGCACCATTGATTCCAAGGTAACAATGAATGTTGCCGGTGGTTCTCTTACACTGGGTGCCTGCACAGTGAATGGTGCGTTGGTAACGGATGGCGGTACCGTAACCCTGGCCGGTACCATGACCAACAATGGCTCTGTAACCTTGACCGGTGTGGTGAACTTGGATTCTTCTATGGCCACCGCAGCCGATTCTTCCGTCAACGGCTTTAGCGCTACATTCTATAAGCTTTATGCAGATGCTTCCACCGGTTCTTTTGATATTTCCGGCGTAACCGGCTGGACTGTGGACGGCAAAGCTGCTAACGGCACTTTTGCCAATGGTGTGTATACAGCAACAGGCGGTTCTGTGAACATTTACACCATTGCCGAGGCCGGTACGAGCGTAACAGCCTCTACGGTAGAGGGCGAAACCGGTTATATGATGACCGGTGCCGGTGCTACCTTGGTGCTGGATGATGTGACCGCTATTTCCAAGCTTACCAACGGTGTAGAAGTAGCCGTTGGTGCAGGCAACCGCGGCAAGGTTGTGCTTGATAAGAAGATTGAGGCCAATGCTACGGATATTACCCTTACCTCCGGTATTTTGGATGTAGGTGTACAGGGCGGTGCTGTGTTGAATCTGACTCAGAGCACGGGCTCTCCCCACATTAATGGCGATATTTATATTGGTGCCGGCGGTACGGTGAACGCTACTGTAACAGACGCCCTCGGTTATAACGATGGTGCTACGGATAATATTTACATGGCCGGTGAGTCCGGTAAGTTGGCAACCTTGAATGCCGCCAAGCGTCTTACACTTACCACCAATCTTGTGATGGGTGGTTATGCTCAGGTTTTGGATATCTCTGCCGCTGAAGATACCGACCCCGCTGCATTTGATATGCACAAGGGTTCTATCACGGCTACAGGTACCAACAACGTTATCGATATTCGCCTGCGCGATCGCGACGCCCTTACCATCGATGTCACCAATGCCGGTGATACCTTGCTTGTGACCGGTCAGGTGATGGAGTCTGCCAGCGGTGGTAACGGCGCCTTTACCAAGACCGGTGCCGGTACGCTTACCTTTAGCAATGCGGCCTCCATGTTGCCCGGCCACTTGTCCTTGCAGGGCGGTACCACCGTATTTGCGAAGGATTTTGAAGTGCGCGGCGGCTTGACCTTGGCAGCCACGGCTCTTGCAACCGTTGAGGAGGGGGCTACCCTGACTGTTCGCGGTGGTACTATTACGCTTGCCGGTGCTAATAACTATGGAGAAGGTACACTTGCCTTTGCAGGCGATATTACGTTGGATGTATCTGCGTTTACAGACTTTGACCCCACCGTAGCCGGTGCCACACTTGCATTGGGTCAAATCGGTGGCTTGGATGTGTCCGGCGCTACTTCCTTGTCTCTTACCACAGCACTGAGCCCGGATTTGATGCCGGTTGTCATGCTTGATGGTTCCGGTAATCTGGTGCTTGCTATTGCCGGTCGCCAGCTCTCTTGGAACGTGGCTGAGGATAAGAGCTCCGCTAATTTGGTAAGCTCCAATTTGTCTGTCAAGGTTAACTACACGGAGGGGGCTTATATTGCAGAATACAACGGTGGTTCTGCTACCTCCGGCGCCGTTGCAGACGGCACGGGTATTGTGCAGCTGATGAAGAATGGTGAGATGCTGACGGACTCCGCTAGCATTACGCTGGAGAGCGGTACCTACGACCGTGTATACTTCATGCAGGTAGGCGGCGGTATGGTTGCCCAGTTCGGCAGCGAAACCGATCAGAAGAAGCTCACCCTGAACATTACGGGCGATGCTTCTGTTAATAAGTATATTGATGGCGGCCAGGGTTTGCTTGGTTGGAGTAACGGCAATGCCAACGCTGTTCTGTACACCGATATCGAGGTTAACGTCAACACCACCGGTACCGTTTCTGCCGTCATCATGACGGGTGAGGCCAATGCTCAGCACACCATCAAGGTATATGGTGACCTGACGGCTAACATCGAGGCCGGTACTATCATGCCTGCCGCCAGTGTATCTGAAAATAACTATCACTACGATACCAGCACCAATGCTTCCTTGGCTGCCGGTTCTAAGGGTGTGTATGTTGAGGGTAATGTGACCTACAACTTGGGTAAGGTAGGTAATGATGATGCTGCGCTGACCTTCCAAGGTAACGTAGTAGGCTCCATCTCTCAGATGAATGGCGGTGCCACGGGTTCCATGAAGGGCGATGTCACCATCAACCTCAACAGCGGTAGCTACCAGAGCGTCTATGGTGCCGGTGGCAAGGCTGCTGTGGACGGTAACGTGGTCATCAACTACAATGGCGGCTCCATTGCCGGTACTATTGCCGGTTCTGCCGGTGCATCCGTAAGCGGCACCAAGGTGCTCAACATCGGTGCCGCGCTTGAGGGTAACAAGGTGACGATGAACTCCTTTACCTCTGTCAATGTGCTCAGCGGTGCCAGCATTAACTACACAGGTGGCAATACACTTACCCTCTTAGGTACTGAGCTGAACGTGGCCGACGGTGGTTCTGTGGTATTTGCTGATGACTTTGTGCTCAGCAAGATTCTGGAGGATATCAACATGGATGCTGCCGGTGCGTTGGATGTAACCGGCGTAACGAGCCTGAGCATGCAGTTGGGTGACTACGAATGCCAGTCCAACGTCAATGAGGATGGGTCCCTTAATTACAGCTGGGAGTTGATGGATAGCTCCATCTTCACCGGTGTGGATTCTCTCTTGGCTTTGGATTCTGCTCTGCAGGTGAAGGACGGCAAGCTCGTCTATGCTATTTCCAACGTAGAGACCGATTGGGATGCCAATTGGGGCGGTGCCGCCTTGGTAAATCAGCCCGATGCCACTGCTATGCAGAATGTGGCCACTACGGATACCGTAGAAGGCAGTATTTCCTATAATCAGGATGGTTTGGTAGCTATTCGCTTGCAGGATAACGGCGCTACGCAGCTGGATATCGGTAACTGCGATGAGCCTAAGGGCATATTCGGTGGTGCTTATTATACCGGCGCAGAGGCCGGTACGGATGTTCGCGCAGACGTGTGGATTGATGCAGAGAGTGGCTATTACGGTGCCGTTGTCGGCGGTAGCATGGCCGGTAACTGGAGCAGTGGTGTTGCTCCTCTCTTCACCGGTGATACCCATATCCTTATTGACGATGATACTACCGATGAGGCCAAGTTGCACATTGGCGCCGTTGTCGGTGGTAACTTTGCCGATGGTGTCAACTCCACCAGCTTTACCGGCGATACCTATATCTCCGTATACAGCAATAGCGTAGATGGATCCATTATCGGTGGTAGCGCCAACTTCCACGGCAGAACATCCTACTTCACGGGTAACTCGAAGGTGTTTATCTATTCCTCCTTGTCCGATAGTGGTGTTGAATACCGCGGTGAAGGTGATATGGTTGCCGGTGGTTCTTCCATCATCAACGGTACTCATAACTTCAGTGGCTCTGCCAGCCTTACCATTGACCTCACGAATTACGAAGGTCAGTTGGATGGTAACGGCGAGGTTTACTACAACGAATTTGATAAGAAGGTTATCGGTGGTTTCCGCGGTGCTTATTATGCATCCGGCGGCCAGGCCGGTGGTAGAATTAATCAGACCAATGGCGGTGTAGACCTCACCATCATCGGTACCACGAAGTCCGGTCAGGTCATCACCTTCAATGATAATGTATACGGTGGTGGCTATGGCACCAACTCTGCTCATATTTCCACGGGCGATGTTAAGGTAGACATTACCGGTGGTAAGTACCAGGGCCTGGTCATGGGCGGTGTGTATATCTCCACAGGCAACGCAACAGCTGTTTCCGGTGATATTGATGTAACCGTTAAGAATGCTGAGGTCGTGGGCGATCTCTATGGTGGTCACCACATTCACGGCTCCGGTACTGCTTCTGCAACGTCCAATGCCGGCGATATTACTCTGACTGTAGACACCACAGAAGGTGGCTCTACCACGGTCGGCAAGATTATTGGCGGTGCTTACGTCTCCCGTAGTGCTGCGGATGCCAATGTTCTGACTCAGGGCAATATTGTTATTAACCTGAATGGCGGTACCGTTGGCGGCGATGTTTATGCTGAGGGTCACCTTGGTTCTCCGGACACCAAGGTTGCCGCTAAGATGACCACGGCCTCTACCACGGTTAACATTGAAAGTGATGTCACCCTGACTTCCGGTAAGATTATTTCCGGTGGTATTGAGGGTGATGCATCCTACGGTGCAAACTGGACGGTAACGGGCGACCGCACCTTGGGCTTCACTAGTGCTGCCACCTATAGCAACCTCGCCGGTGTTGTCTTCAATGACTTCAATGCCGTGAACGTCGTAGAGGGTGGTTCCGCTTCTGTTGGTGCTCTGGCTCTTCATGGTAGAGCATTGACCAAGACCGGTGCCGGTACCTTCTCTGTAACGGATAATATGCTTGAGGCTGATACAGTTACGGTGAATGGTGGTGTCTTGTCCTTGGCTTATGGTGTAAATGCTACTGATGGTCTTACGACTCACATCGCTGCTTCTTCTAAGCTGTCCGTGGGTAAGCCTCTGACCTTGGCTGCCTTGGATATCGATATGACCGGTGCAGTAGCCGGGGTATCTTACCTCGATGTAACCGGTGAGCTTAAGTCTAACGGTAAGGTAGCCGTCAACCTCACGGGTACTACGGATATTGCCGCCGGTGAGTACGTGCTCGTTGCCTCTACCACCACGGCTCTGACGGCTGCTGATATCAATGCCACGTGGGATTCCGAGGCTCCTGCCGGTATGGAGTACGTGGTGGATGTTGTCGGTGGCAACATCGTCTTCCGTGCTTCCTTCCTGAGCGATTGGGTATGGGAAGGCACCGAGGATGGCGAAGGCATGGTATGGACCGACTCTGCCGACGGCTGGCAGGCCGGAGGTGGTTCTCCCGCCGGTCAGGACCTCTACTTCACCTCTGTTGGCGCCGGTGAGGTTGCCGTAAGCGGTGTGGTAAGCCCCGCCAATGTGGATATTTCCGGTGGCGAATACACCTTCGTGGCCGATGCCGCAGGTGGTTCCATCGAACTCGGTGAGGGTGGCGTGCTCAACATCGGCGAAGCTGCAGATGTAACGCTGGCTCTCGACAACGAGAAGCTGGGCGGCACCACGCAGCTGGGCGGTACCTTGGTATTGCAGTCTGCCGGTGCACTGGGTGATACCGAGCTTGCCTTCAACGGCGGTACCTTGGTA
>JAEIGA010005338.1_pt1 | contig 19682 bp, 18 predicted proteins | sample 9270691 | NCBI WGS metagenome assembly JAEIGA01 (sample SAMN17057246, study PRJNA624740) | gut metagenome | biome: biome; isolation source: fecal sample | host: Bos grunniens | place: China: Xizang | collected 2019 | reverse complement strand
TATTGACGAGCCTGATGAGTATTATCTGGAGATTGCTAGATCAACTGACCAAAAACTTGCTGATTATATAGAAGAAATGGATTCTTACGATGACTATGAATATGATTCTTACTATGACGATGAAGAGTATTATTAAAAGGATAATGTTTTAAACCAAGTAAATAGTGCATATTACCAGCCCATCCAGAGGTGGCAAAGTCAATCTTAGATGGCGACATGATATAATAAACCCACCAACACCTCATGTGTTGTCAATTACACTCCACACATTTTGAAGCAGTGGCTTGGTTGCAGTTAGTATAATATTTGTTAAAAGATCAAATCCAAATTTAGAGGATTTGATCTTTTTTGGTTGAAAGAATGAAGAATTCTCTATTATGAACGACTAAAAAGAGGGGAGGAGGGTTTAAGTCGAGAAATTCAAGATAATATAAGAAATTATGTCTATATATTATCTGCAATAAAGTATTATTGTGATTAAACAAAATAACATTAAATGAAATTAGTAATGTTATTTTATGGAGAAATGGGGTGATATGAGTGAATATACTTTTTATCAACTTGCCGTATTATGGTCACTTTTTACCAACAATCGGACTTGTTCAGGAACTTATCAAACAAGGATGTACTGTAACCTATCTTATGCCATTTGACTGGGAGGAACGTGTATATGAAAGTGGTGCAGATTTTGTAGGTTATGAAAATCATAAGAAGCTTTCAGAACAGATAAAAAATGCGTATGCTGTTGCTGATAAAATAGCAAAAGATTACAACCTCATTATTTATGAACAGTTTTTCTTTCTTGGAAAACATCTTGCAGAAAAGCATGGTAAACCCACTGTTAGAATTTTTACCGCTCCAGTCACCAATGAAAAACTCATGCAGGAATACATTTCAGCTGGAGGCGCATTGGGAATCTTCAAATATAAATGTATTGGCAAGCTTTGGACAAAAGATATAGCAAAAGGTATTCCAATGAAAACGGATTGTTGGCTAGATGAAATCATCCAAAATCCTCCTGCGTTAAATCTTGCATATACCTTAAAAGAGTACCAGCCTTATGCTGAGGATTTTCCGGAAGAGCAGTATAAATTTCTCGGAGCATCTGTTTACGATAGAAAAGAGCTTGAAATTGATTTTGAAAAGACGAATCGACCGGTAATTTATATTTCTCTTGGTACTGTTATAAAGGGTGCAGCTTCTTTTTTCGGTAAATGTTTAGAAGCATTTCGAAATGAGCGGGTAGATGTCATTATATCTGTAGGAAAAAACTTTTCAATTCATAAACTTAGGGATGTTCCAGAGAATTGTAAAATATACAATGAGGTTCCTCAAATAACAGTGCTTAGGCAGGCAGATATTTTTGTCACGCACGGAGGAATGAACAGCATTTCTGAGGCACTTGTTTATGGGGTGCCAATGGTAGTAATTCCGTTTATGTCTGATCAGCCCACAAATGCAAGGCGTATTGAAGAATTGGGCTTAGGAAAGAAACTGGATTATTGTATGATTAGTAGTGAAATATTAAGAACAACTGTCTTATCAGTTATGAATGATGAAGGCATATCAGCTAATGTCTCAAGAATGCAAAAGCAAATGCTTGGCGCACCAGGTAATCGTGGTGGTGCAGACATGATTATGGAATACTATGAAAAGCTTAGTCGATAACTGTAGTATTACAATGATGTGAAAGAAGATATGAATCATTTACTCTAAAAATTGAAAGTAATTATTAAGGAAGAGCTTGCACATGTGATGCGAGACAACTGTTGAAATGTTAAGAAATGCATAAAAAAGACCCCAATGAAGAGGTCTCGAATGAAAAATTATTTAACCAAATCAACTAACTGATTAGTTATTTCTTCTGAGATGGAATAAACAGTGTTTGTATCATAAACATTGATTAAGGTGCTTTTTTGTCCTTTTCCCCCAACCCATAGATGATAACCCTGCTTATTTCCGTCTGTATAAATGACTTCTAAATCAAATTCAGGTTCAACAATATCCACTATACCAGCTCTCTTAACAGCGTTTGAGATGGCATTGTTGAATATATCAAGTGTTTCTTTATCTTCATATACTGCAAAAAAATCAGAATTAACTTTACCAAAACCACTTGATTTAGAAACACTGACCTTTGATATATTTATATCTGAATATTCATTACTATTCTTTGGTTGGCAACCAATAAGAACAACAGACATAAAAGATAATATAAAACAAATAAAAAGATTTTTTTCATATATCCAAACCCTTCATTCCATTATTTTACTATTATAGTTAAGCGGAATAAACCCTTTTTAAATTATAAGCAACAAACTCTACGAGAACAGCCTTAAGTTTTAAGAAAAGATTAACGAAACAGTTTTGTTAGCTGAAAAACAGACTGACTCAATAATGAATACCACGCGTACATAGTTGGTATGAAAGTTGAAAAGTGTAGCAAAATATAGTCGAATATGGTTACAATTGCATTTTTTGATCTATGGAATGATAAAAGCATAGAATTTAATAAGATAATAATGAGGTGAGCCATTATTTGTACAGGATTAAGCATTCAGTCTCAAGAGGGTAAGTGGTTTTTTGGAAGGAATATGGACTTAGCATATTATTTTAATCAAGCAGTTATGATTATGCCAAGAAAGTTTCAATATCAAGATAAAGTAACAGGTAATGTAGTAACCAATAAGCGTGCCATTATTGGGATGGGGACGGTAATTGACAACCATCCTGTTCTAGCGGATGCTATGAATGAAGTTGGCCTAGCCTGCGCAGGATTAAATTTTGAAGGATATGCATACTTTGAGAAGGAACCGATTGAAGGAAAAAATAATATTGCACCCTATGACTTTATCCAATGGGTATTATCAAATCATGAAACAGTAGAAGAAGTTAAACAAGGGATTGAACATTTAGAACTTGTATATTTACCGATTAATGACAAAACACCTGTTTCAATGCTTCACTGGATGATTGTAGATAAGACAGGAAAAGCTATCGTGGTAGAGAAAACAAAAGACCGCTTAGCTGTACATGACAACCCCATAGGAGTGATGACCAACAATCCTACCTTTGATTGGCATCTAACTAACTTAAATGAGTATTTACATTTGAGTCCGACTTCACCAAAACAAACTAAATGGGGGAGCCACACGTTAAACGCCTTAGGCATTGGAGCTGGGACAATAGGTATGCCTGGGGACTTTGCATCGGTTTCTAGATTTGTGAGAATTGCTTATATACGCTCACATATGCCTAAAATTGAAGGAGATGTACAAGCCATCACACAATTTTTCCATATGCTAGATTATGTGAAAATGGTTAAAGGTGGTGTCCTTACAGATAACGGGTTAGAAGATTTAACAACTTATTCTTCTTGTATGGATCAAGAAAAAGGTATTTATTATTATAAAACTTATGAAAATAATCGTATCAATGCGATAAATATGCATAAGGAACAACTAGAGGGCACAAATCTTAAATTTTTTAACTACCTTACAAACCAGGATATCAACTATCAGAATTAGATCCATGAATGTTGAGAATGTTGCAAAGATTATATTGTGAAATAAGGCAGCCAACACTCTAAATAGGGCGAAAACCCTTGAGGGAATAATGGAAAAGAGCAATGCTAACATTTTGTAGAATCAGAGGCATCTCACTAATTGAGTAAATTTATGAAATGCCTCTCTTGATTTTTATATAAATCCATTATTTATATTCACAATGGGGAATTGGCAAAATAAGTAGCATAACCCCATACTCCTAATGTAAACACATATCCTTTTACACCTTCAGTTAATAATGCAATAAAATTCATTTTAATTTCTCCTTTACATATTTCATTTGATGCTTTTATCTTACCTGCTTTATGTTTGCGAATTGCAAAAGAGATGTTTACTAAATGTTAAATTGAAAAAAAGTTTCACTTTATAAAAAGATCCTATAAACGCTTACCGTTTATAGGATCTTTAAATACTTTCATAAAATCTATTTTAATAATTCCTCGCTCAATGATAGTATTTGTTGTGCTATTTTCTCGCGTTTTCTCTTTGTTATGTTCTTATAAATAGGATAGGCAACGGACATTAAGGTAATTCCCAAAAAACCTACGATTATTCCTAGAGCGTAAAGCTGTTCCCCCCACACAAGACAGCAGCTCATACCTATTCCAAACAACAATATTCCTATGATGCCGGAGATAATACCCAATATTGTTCCTGGCCTTTCTGCGCTTCTATCTAAATTTTGTAACTGTTCAAATTTATCGTCTTCTTTTTTTGTGTATTTCTTTTTAATAGCTTCAATTTCCTCTTGTCTTTTTGCAGAATATGTATATTCGAATTTACTATTTTTCATCATTGCCCTCCAATTGTTAAGGATATGTTCTATTGGTGTATTCTTACTATTAAATTTATCAGTGTATAGATAAACCCACATAACTTACAAATCGATGGATTAATTAAGTTTAAGCCATGACGTTCGCCTTTAAGTAGACAATAAACGTACTGCCTTCTCCCAATGTACTCTGTACATGAATATCTCCACCAACTATATCAATTACTTTCTTTACTAATGCTAGTCCTAAACCGTTTCCTTGCACAGCATGGGAAGTATCCCCCTGATAAAATTTTTCAAATATATGCTTACCTGTTTCTGGACTAATACCACAACCGCTGTCGCTAACTTCTACAATTGCAGTTAGTCCTTCTTTTTTTACCTTAATACTAATAGTTCCACCATTATCTGTGAACTTTATCGCATTGGAAAACAGATTATTCCATATAAGAATTAACAATTCTGCATCTTCGTGAATGAAAATATCTTCCTCCAGTTCGGTTTCTATATTAATATTTTTAGTTCCCCATGACTGTTCAAATAGAAGTAAACATTCGCAAATCTGTTCCGTTAAATTATATTGTTTTCTCTCTGGGTAAATTTGTTGATTTTCCAGGCGATTTAATTTCAATATATTTGTAATGAGACCGGATAATCTTCTTGTCTGTTCGGTAATGGCTTTAGCATATTCTACTTTCTGTTTTTCTGAAAGGGCATTTCCCTGAAGCATCGTTCCGTAATTCTGGATAGCCGCAAGAGGGGTCTTAATTTCATGAGATACATTTGAAATAAAATCTGTTCGAAGAGTCTCCACTCCAGACAACTCCACAGCCAACTCATTGATCCCTTTGATAATTACATCAAACTCATTGCTGCTGTTTTCGCCTCTAATATAGGGAATTTGTGTCTTGAAATTGCCGGACATTATTTTTTTTAGACCTGACTGGATTCGAGCGATAGGTCTTCTTACCATCATTGTACGGCGAATTTCGTCAATCAAACTGAAGACAAATGTAAGAATCATAACATTAAAAAAAGTAATTGGAACAGCTGCTTCCATTTCTTCTGCCGTTAAATCAACCCAATGCAAAAACAATATCAGATTGCAGGTAACTACAAATGCCATCAGTGCAAAAAATATTAGGAATCTCCAAAAATTAAATAAAAACTTTTTCCTATTTCGTTCATCTGTTGTGATTCTCATTTGAGCACCGTCTTATATCCTAATCCATGCACGGTAACAATTTCAAAATCCTTGCACGCAGAGAACTTATCTCTTAATTTTGTAATGTAAACATCCACCACACGTGGTCCTGATTGGGATTCAGTATCCCAGAACTCATCCATCAACTGAGTTCTTGTAAATGTTTTCTTTGGATATGACAACAGCTTATACAATAACTTGAATTCTCTTACCGTCAGATTGATTTCTTCTTCATTTAAGTAAGCTGTATGCTCTTCGATATCTAGCTTCAACTGTCCAATCTCGATTTTTTTATTGATTGCAATCTTTGCCCTACGGAGCAATGCTTCCAGTCGAAGGAGTAATTCGTCCAAATCAACTGGTTTTACCATATAATCATCCACACCTGCGTAGAAACCTTTTCTTTTTGATTCGAAATCTTCCTTTGCTGTCATAAATAAGATTGGAATATCATTGTTTAATGCCCTTACAGACCTGGCAAATTCAAATCCATCAATTCCCGGCAGCATGATGTCAGAAATAATTAAATCGAATATATGATCAGTCATCGCGTCATAGGCATCATGGGCATTCAAAACACCTTTAGCTTGATAGCCGTTTAGATTCAGATAAGAACAAACTGTCTGATTTAAATTTTCATTATCTTCTACTACTAATATTTGAAACATATGTCTTCTCCTCGTTGTATTTTTGACATTATAGCATGTGATTGTTTACGAAATGTTAACGTACCAAGATTTCACAAAAAATATCTTAATCTTTAGTGGAATTCGTACCAAATAAAACCCGATGATGCAGTACATGTTAACTGTATCACCGGGTTTTACCGTTATTTAGAAAATTAAGATTCGCTAGATTAAATGATTCGCTGCATCGCTAAAGTCCGTAATGCTATACGTTTTTTCTGTATTTACGTCCTGTTTTAGAATCACGACTCACTTGCACAATTGCCATTATCACGCCCTTATCAAGTAAAGGTTGACGATAGCGCTAAAAAATAAATCGCTACTATACTAATATGAGCCGTAAGCATTTGATAAGCGGCGCTGGGCCTTTGTTGAGTACATTTTTTTGTAATGAAGAAGTATTGGACGACCACCGCCAGCGGCTGTTGTCCAAACTTGCTGCTGGAACGTATTGCTGAACGAACGTCCTAGCCTATAACAGGTACCTCCTGTAAAACTTCCTTTTCGCCTGATACAATATCTTGCAACGTTAAAAGCGATTGATATTGAATTAAAACGGTTAATTAATGAGGTAGTGTTAGAAATACCTGTTTAAGTCCGCTGATTAGAATAATCTTTCTCAATCATACAAGCACCTCCTCTTGAATTTACCGCATAGGATAAGAGTAAATTGCCTTGAGGTGATGAAATGTACTATATTCCTTATGGGTATCCATATCCTTATTCGGTAAATGTTCCGGTATATTACAATTATGGGTTGCAGCCAATATATTGGGCTCACCCTATTGAGATAGAGCATGCTGAGCGGTTGAATTGGATGCCTTCCAAAGAGAAAAGGCTGGAATTAAAAGATTACGGTCCAAAACCATTTGCTGTTAACATTAATGAGGCTGCAAGACAAAATAATACGTATCGAACCAGCATTTGGACTGGTCAAAATTTACAAGTAACATTGATGAGTATCGCTGTTGGCGACGATATAGGCTTGGAAATTCATCCTAACTTGGATCAGTTTTTACGTATTGAACAAGGCAAAGGGATTGTAAGGATGGGTAAAAGCAAGGATCAGTTAAGCTTTGAACGAAAAGTATATGATCATTCTGCAATTATGGTACCATCTGGGACATGGCATAATGTAATCAACACAGGTAAGGTTCCGTTAAAACTTTATGCTATCTATGCACCAACAGAACATCCTCATGGTACAGTTCATGCTACAAAAGCTGATGCGATGGCAGCTGAAGAACATTAAAATAACTTTATAGTAATGAAAAAAGCGAATTTCCATAGGGGAGTTCGTTTTTTATTCCAATGAAGATACTTTTAGAAAGTACGTTACTATTTAAAAAAAGGTGCTTTTTTCAAAACAGTACAAACTGGAACAGCAATAATAATGCCTAAAACATTTTGAATTAGATCCCCAGGTATTGAAGCTAAAGGTGCAATCCAATTGGCGTATAGAATACCTTCACCAATATAATAGACAGCTACCATAAATGGAATAGATAGGATTGTTGCTGTTATATTGAAAGCGAGGCTGTTACCCTTTCGGCCATTAGTCCAAGCGATTTTTCCAACTATATATCCCTGCAGTCCACGTGCCAAAATGGTGATAGGTGCCCATAGTGCCCAGCCTCCCATTAAATCAAATAATCCCATTCCAAGTGCTCCAGCAATAGCTCCCTTTTTAGGACCGAATAAAATAGATGCGATAAAAAGCATGGCTGTTCCTAAGTGAACTAAACCTCCATTAGCTCTAATTGGCAGTTTGATATTTATAAAGACTGTTGAAACGAAAACAAGTGCAATTAGCATAGCCGTAATAATTAAATTTAAAGTTCTCTGACGGGACTCGGAGTGAATTTGTGTCTTTTCCATATAAAACACCTCTAAAAATTAGAATTTATCGATTACTTTAACAAAAATCTGATATATATAAAAGGGTCAATTTCTTAGAAATTAATGGGGTCAGTTTGTGAGAAGCTACTAGTTAACTCTCGGGGATTTTCCAAGATTTTTATTTATGTTAAGATGAAGAAAGTTTCAGTTCGGTAGGCTTATCTGATTTTTTAAGGGACAGTAAGCCTCCCTCAAGACAATGTGTAAACAAAGATCACCTGTCCCTAAAGGTCCGATTGGTTCAAACAACAAAATGTTGAATCGTCGCTTAGCCCGACAAGCATAAGACAAATACGAAGGAAATCCTGATTTCTGTAGGGATTTGGTTTATGACCTGAGGAGCTGGCCGATGTAGCTAGACAACTAATGCTCAGGAAGGTAAAGCTCTTCCTAAGTAAAGTTTCATTTTATGGAGGTTATTATGAAAAAAGTCGCTGTCATACAGGATTTATCATCTTTTGGAAAATGTTCATTGACCGCTGCGATTCCTGTTCTATCGGTAATGGGCGTGCAGGCCTGTCCTTTGCCAACGGCTATATTGTCTGCACAAACAGGCTTTCCAAGTTTTTTTTGTGAAGATTTCACATCTAGGATGCAATATTTCGAAGAGGAATGGAGTAAGCTTCAAGTAACCTTTGATGGGATTTATACAGGCTTTGTTACGGGAAGAGAGCAAATTGATAATATTTTTCGTTTCTTAGATAAATTCCAAACAAAAGATACTAGTGTACTTGTTGATCCGGTAATGGGGGATAATGGAGAGGCCTATAAGCTTTTTACAGAAGAATTGCTGGTACGAATGAGGGAACTTGTGAAATGTGCCGATGTGATTACACCCAATGTAACGGAGTGCTGTTTATTAACGGGATTATCTTATGAAAAATTACATAGCTATTCAGATGAGAATGATTTTATCAAGGCGTTAGAAGAGGCTGGAATGACATTGCAGCAAGAAACGGGTGCAAAGGTCATCATCACAGGAGTAAACCCACCAACAGCAGATTCAGATAAGAAGTTTATCGGCAATATGTATTTGGACGGGAATAAAACCTTTTATGGTGCAATGCCGTACAATGGTAAAAGTTATTCTGGCACAGGTGACTTATTTGCCTCTGTCATAATGGGGGGCATGATGCGAGGAGAGGGGCTAGATCAATCTGTTCAGCTTGCAGAGGCATTTCTAACAGCAGCCATCAATGATACTTCATTGGGACAAACTCCTAAAGAAGAAGGGATAAACTTCGAAAAGTATTTGAGAATGTTACTATAAAGGGAATAGTATGTTAAGAACGTTGCCATTTCGAGAACGGATTCCTTCATTGGGATTTGTTTTCTTGTGGATATAATTCTGATAATTGCAACTATTTCACTTCTATATCCGTATATTAGTAAAGTAGAAAAATAGAAGGAGGTTAGGATATGCTCCAACATCAAATTATGACGATTACGAATTTGACAAAGAGATATGGAAACAAGGAGATTTTGAAAGGGATTAACTTACATGTTTCAAGTGGAGAAGTGATTGGCTATATTGGTCCGAATGGTGCTGGGAAAAGTACAACGATAAAAATCATTTTGGGTATGGAAGGTGATTATGGAGGAGAAATCAAATTCTTTGGAGAAGATATCCGGGAAAATAGTATTGAATATAAACGAAGAATTGGATACGTACCAGAAATCGCAGATGTATATGATACGTTAACCGGTTATGAGTATTTGACCTTTATTGGCCAGCTTTATGGACTCGATTTACATGTTGCTGCTAGTAAATCTCAAACCTTAATGGAGCTATTTGGTGTTGGTGAAGCCTATCATGCGAGGATTTCATCTTATTCAAAAGGCATGCGGCAAAAGCTTTTAATTATATCCAGCCTCTTACATAATCCCGATATCCTGTTTCTAGATGAACCTATTAATGGATTGGATGCAAATAGTGTAATGATATTCAAAGAAATTCTAGCTCAATTGGCTGCCCAAGGAAAGACGATTTTTTACTCCTCTCATCTGATGGATGTTGTTGAAAAGATAAGTAGCCGCATTATTTTACTAAATGATGGAATGATTGCTGCGGATGGAACGTTTGCACAATTGCAGGAGGATAATTCTACTGGAACGTTAGAGGGGATCTTTAACCAATTAACAGGATTCGATAATTACAAGGAAATTGGCGAGCAATTCGTTTCTGTTGTACAAGAGGTGCGATAATGGACGATTTTAAAATACTAAAATTGCTTGATAAGATGCGATTTATATTTATTAAAATGGGCATTGATTATGCAATGATGAGACAAATCCTTCATATTAAGCTAACTATGGACGAACGCAGAGTTCCTACTTTATTTAGTCAGTCGGCTAAAAAAAGTGAAGATCAAAAATACGGTTACATTAAATCTTTGTGGATTTATGCTTTAATAGGTCTTACATTAATTCCATTTATGGGATTTGGCGACAACTTTCTTTTTCAAATGAGTATTACGTATGCCATAATTATTTTTATGATTATGACATCAATGATTTCTGATTTCTCTTCTGTGCTATTGGATATACGGGACAGAAGTATTCTTTCAACAAAGCCAATCACTGCAAAAACGGTGAATGCTGCTAAGTTCATGCATATATTCATTTATTTAACGTATTTAACGATTGCTCTGACAGCAGTTCCTCTCTTGTTCAGCTTGTTCAAGCAAGGTATTTTATTTTTCTTCTTAACAATCATTGAAATCATCTTAATTAATATTTTCGTTGTCATTCTTACAGCGATTTTATATGTCGTGATTTTACGTTTTTTTGATGGGGAAAAGCTGAAAGACATGATTAATTATGTGCAAATTGGTTTGTCATTAGTGTTGATGATTGGCTATCAAGTTCTCATTAGGTCCTTTGAGTTTGTTAATCTAAATATTGAAGTGGTGTTTCATTGGTGGAGTATTTTTCTGTTACCGATGTGGTTTGCTGCTCCGTATGAACTGCTGCTGAATGGGGATCGATCATTATTTACAGTAGTATTCAGTATTTTGTCCATCGTTATACCTATCCTATCAATCTGGCTTTATATAAAGCTAATTCCGACCTTTGAACGCAACATGCAAAAACTATTAAGTACAGGAAAAATAAAAAAGAAGAAGGAAAATCGCCTGAAGGATTTGCTGCTAAGATGTATTTGTCTGTCTAGTGATGAAAGAGCATTTTACCGTTTCTCTTCCATGATGATGAAACAGGAGCGTGAGTTTAAACTAAAAATCTATCCGTCTTTAGGGTTTTCTTTTATCATCCCATTTATTTTTATGTTTAGTATAGGTAGCGCTGAAAATATTGATTATTCTGTGAGCATGAGTTATTTAAATATATATTTTAGTATGCTAATCATTCCTAGTGCGGTGTTTATGCTTGGTTATTCAAGCAAGTATAAAGCAGCTTGGATTTATAAAGTCTTCCCGATTAAGGACTATACAGATTTGAAAAAAGGGAGCTTAAAAGCATTTTTAATGAAGCTGTATATCCCTCTTTATACTGTGTTAAGCATTGTGTTTTGCTTCATTTATGGAACAAGAATTATACCGGATTTATTGGCTGTATTAGTAGTTAGCTGTTTGTATGTAGTGATTTGTTACATGAGCTTCGGAAGCAAAATTCCTTTTGCTGAACCTTTAAATGAAGTTGGTGAAGCTCCAGGTTTGAAAACCTTTTTGTTATTACTACCTGTAGCTGTATTGGCAGGCGTGCATTACTTGATGGCATCACATTTGGAGTATGGCGCAATCATTTACTTATTCGTCCTTATTGTAATCAACTTTGCTGTATGGAAAATCGTATTTCGACGTGTAAAGTAACGTACTTATAGCAGTCTATTAAAATATGCAGAATAAGCATATTCGGGAATGATTCGTTAAGAATATGCTTATTTTCTCAATATAAATTCTTTATTTATTAAATTTAATAAATCGCTTCTTACCGATTTGGAGTACATCATTATTCATTAACACTATATCCATATCATCTACAGTCAGTTTTTCTCCGTTTAACGAAACACCATTTTGTTTCACTAATCGAAGAAACTCGCTTTTACTTTTAACAAAATGGTGATCTATCAATGATGGGACGATATTTGTAACGGTTTCTTTTCCGATTTCAATTAAAATGACCGGCATTTGGTCTGGTATTTGTTTCTTCTGAAAAGCTGTTACAAAGTAATGCATAGCTTCTTTCATTGCTTGTTCGCCGTGATATAATGCTGTGATAATTTTAGCTAGTTGTAATTTAATATCACGAGGGTTTTCACCATCTGCGAGCCTTTCTTTTACTTCTTCAATCATCTTTGGATGTTCATCCGTCGCGAGTTCAAAGTACTTAATAATGAGTTTGTCAGGTACTTCCATAATCTTTTTAAACATGACTTCTGGTGCCTCATTTACACCAATGTAATTTCCTATGCTTTTACTCATTTTCTCAACACCATCTAACCCTTCGAGCAACGGCATAAAAATAGCAATTTGCTTTTCTAATCCTAAGTGCTTTTGTAAAGTACGTCCCATTAAAATATTGAATGTTTGGTCTGTGCCACCTAATTCAATATCCGCATTTAATTCAACTGAATCATATGCTTGCATGAGCGGATAGAAAAATTCGTGAATACCGATAGGCACTTGATTTTTATAGCGTTTTTGAAAATCATCACGTTCTAAAATACGAGCAACAGAAGTTGTTGCAGCCAGTTTAATTACTTCTTCAAATGTTAATTTTGACAACCATTCACTGTTAAAACGAACGGTTGTTTTTTCTTGATCAAGCACTTTAAAAATTTGCTCACAATATGTTTTTGCATTTTCTGTTACAACTTCATCACTCAAGGCTACACGGCCTTTAGCTTTTCCTGTCGGATCGCCAATTCGGCCTGTAAAATCACCAATTAAAATAACAGCATGGTGCCCTAAATCCTGCATTTGCTTAATTTTGCGTAAAACAACAGCATGACCTAAATGAATATCTGGTGCTGATGGATCTAGACCGAGCTTAATGGTTAGCGGCTGTTGTTGCTCGAATGAACGCTGCAGCTTTGCTAGTAACTCATCTGTATGAACGATCGTATCGGCACCTTTCTGAATAATCTCCAGTTGTACCTCAGGTTTTAAAAACATATTAAACATCTCCTTGTAATATTAAAAAATTAATATTGCAAGTTCTATAAGAGTAAACAAAAAACGCCCATTAGGCGAATTGCCTAAAGGACGTATAGAAAACGTGTTACCACCTTTATTCAAGAACTGCTCACACAACTCTCCTCAATAGGTACGGCTCTAAAAGCGATACCCGTGCAATGATTACGGATGCAATCCCGACGTAGCCTACTATTAGTTCGGTACGCAGCTCCAAGATGTATTCACTTTAACTTTCCTTCTGCGCCTCTCAGCAACCGGCTACTTTCTGTAAGTTCCATTAAAGCTACTCGTTCTCTTCAACGCTTTTACTCTTATACTCCGAAATGTATAAAACAAATCTTCGTTATGCAGATATTAAGGTTTATTATAACTTATTGGATAGAATTTTCAAATAAATTTACTTTCGCCACATAATACGGGTTTTGGTTTTTTGAACAAAAATGATTATAGTATTAATAGGCTGTTTAAAAGTCATTATAAAACTTTTTTCCACTTGCTTTACGATAAAGGGAAGTTTGTATTTTGCTCAACTAGTTATCCAAATGTTCCAATAGTATAATTAGTATAAACTTTAATAGGTATAAATCTGTCTTTGATTCCGAGAAAGGTGAGAGTGGTTTATGCGAGTATTTGTTGAAGATATTGCCGATAAAATGGAAGAATCTAATGAAACTTGGAGATCGTTTTTGAACAAAAAGTGCGGTGAGATTATTGATGTAACAACTGAATATTTAAACATTGCCGAAGAACTAGAGGAGGGTGAAGAAATTCCGAATCAATACTTAGATTGGGAAAAAGATTTTATCGAAGTAGCAATAGAAGTGACGGAAAATTGTTCTGATTACGAGGAATTGCCGAGTCAGTTTGATATAAATGAGTATTCCATCATGGAAGATTTTATAGAAGAACTTGAAGACGACCGAAAACGAGGTATTCTTTTTAATGCCATTCAAGGAAGAGGAGCGTTTCGCAGATTTAAAGATAAGATTTACGAGCTAGATGTGGAACAAATATGGTTTGCTTATAGACAAAAGGCGTTCTGTCAAATAGCTAAAGAATGGTGTGAAGACCATGATATTGAGTATGCTTATAAAATAAAAAATGAAGCACTTAGTATAAAATAGAAACCCGATAATAAGTCTATATATCGGGTTTCCATTATGAAAATCCCTTACAATTCGTCCGCTAAACCAAGCATAGCAATACCAAAAATCACAATTGCAATTAAGATATACTTTTGCTTACTTAGCTTTTCCTTAAGAAATAAACGCGACAGCAGGATGGATACAATGCTGTATGATCCAATAAGTGGAGCGGCAATAATTGCGTTGCTGGCCATAGCAAACACATAGAAAAACTGGCCAGTTGTTTCTAAGATGGCTGCACAGCCTTTATCTCTTTCCTTGAAAAAATGAAAAGGTTCTTTTTTTATAAATTTAAGAAAAACAAAAGAAGCGACTGCACAGATTAAAAAGGTAAATTCATAGGCCAGCAATGCGGAATCTTCACTAATCAATTGCAGTTCGTCTAAATAGATGGCATCAGCAAAGGTTCCGAGACCATCAAGTATGCAGTACATTATAGGAAACATGATAGCCATAAAGCTAAGTTGATATTTCTTATCGATTTGCCCATGTTGTTTCATTAGTACTTTGTTCTCTTCTCTCTTCTCCAAAACAGCAATTCCAATCACAGCCATTGTAATGAACACTATACCTAGTATTTCAAGAATACCTAGCTCATGAGAGAAAAAGATATAAATTAAAATAGCTGTCACTGCTCCTGAGGAGTTTTGAATAGGTGAAGCAATGGAAAGCTCTAAATATCGTAAACCGATATACCCAATAGCCATTGATATAATATAAAGTGCTGATACAGGCAAATAAGTAATTAAGTCCATTGGATTGAATGAGATTCCTTTGAAGCACATATAAAAGACGGCATGAATACCCATAACAAAACCAACCATAATGACAATTTTTAGATGGCTGTAAGAATCGTTGCTGTCGGTTCCTTTTTTATAGAAAAAATCCGCTCCGCCCCAAGCTAAAGCCGTCAAAATAGCAAAACCAAACCACATATGTATTACTCCTTGTGTTTAATAATTGAATTACAAACAGTTGGATGTACAACTGAGATAATTATTTTAACATAATAATGGAGTCTATCAATAAGTCAGAATATTAATTATCTTAGTTTTTAATAAATAGTTGATAATAATAACGGTAATTGGGTATAGGTATATACTTAATAGAAAAAACGTTACCAGTCCTTTTCATTATTTCATTCAATGAAAAAGGAGAATGTGGCTTATACTCCAAGCATGGCAGGTATAGAGGGTAAGACAACTATAAAAATGGAATGTAGCTGGTTAAAAAAGAAAAGGGGTAATTTGTCGTATGAAAGAGGAATTAAGAATAAAAGCCGAGGAATGCTACAGTACAGATGAGCAGAGAGCAGCCGGTTATTATCAATCACTTTATAAACAGGTCAAAGAAGGTAGCTATATCCCCGTTTTAATAGATGAAATTCAATTGTGGAAGAAAAAGCATGTTCACCACCGTCCCATCCTTTCCTTTTTAATAGATAAAAAGAGAAATCCTAATTCAAAGGATTATTATCGCTATATCCAATGGCTCGATAATAAGGGGAAGTTGGATAATTACCTAGACCGAAGTATTTCATATATTTACTTGAGAGATTTGGGGAGAACCTTAGACGCCCCTGAAACGCAGATACGGATTAAAGATATGGTAGGTAATATTAAGCAGCGTTTGACTGCGGCTGTAGATGAAAGAGAAATCTTCAGTATGGCAGGTTTATACAGATGGGCCCAGAAAGAAGGGATTGAAGATACACTTATTTGGCTTATCAACAAAATGAAGATTGTATCTTCTCATATCCCAAATGGTATGGATGCTGAGCAGGCCCAGAGAAAACTGATTAAAATCATAGCTGGGGTACTTATGCATGTCATAGAAGAGATGGATGAAGAGCTAACTAGCGAACAACGTACGATGAAGCTGGATGAAGCAATTCGGTTAGGGTATTCCTATGGATTAACCTATCCTTTCATTGATGATCTTCAGGATTCAAATATTCTATCAAAGGAAGAAAAAATACAGTTTTCAGATTTAATTCGCACCACACTTTTAACGCAATCTGTGCCGGAAATAAATAAATGGTCCGGCGAGAATATTGATTTAATTACATACATTCATGCTGAACTTAGGGAAGCCTTTGAGTATATTAAAAAGAAATTAAGCCCAGAGGTAAGTGTAAAATTTTTCGATCAATCATATGTGTTTTTTCATTCGCAGGAAGTCGATCGTCTAAAGGATTTATCGCACGACAATTACACAAATGAAGAGCTTTATGTACCGGTTATATTAAAAGCTGCCTTTTCACGATTAATTGTTCGTTCCGTCATCAGTGCTGATGAAGATGAGGGTTTTGATAATCGGACATTTTATTATGGCATATACAATCAGTTGGCGGATGATTTTACAGATATGTTTGATGACTTAGATGCAGGTTCAGTGACGCCCTACACATATTATATGAAATACCGTAATCAGAGATCCGATCTGATCAATCCTTATGAATTATATTGGACGGTTATCTCTAACTTGATTCGGAACGTCTATCATTCCGACCCTAAGGCTTGTGAAGTAATTTTGGATCGCGCGATAAATAGTTTGAAGCGATGTAAGGAGCGTTTAGGAATAGAAAAATACAAAGAGGTCATGGATATATTTGCATCAGGAAATCCAGAATTTAATCGGATCATACAGCAAATGGTGAAGAAGGCGGAGGATGTGGATTTCTTTGATAAATTACTTCGTGATCATATACTTTCCATGCTGAGAAAGGAACGGAAGGAGCGGGAAGAATTCTCAAGCATGATTGAAAGCGTGCGTGGTGAGATCAACAGCCTTCTGCCTATTAGATTGGACGATAATGTTTATTGGGGGAAAGAGCCTGTCATTGATGCTGCTAATTATAGTCTGGTTGGTGAAGGAAAGCGTTTAAGGCCAATCATTACTTGGGTTATGGGTATCGACGGTTATGGATTAGACAAGGAGGCGATTGTACCGCTCCTGAAATCCTTAGAATATATGCATACGGCTTCTTTAATTTTCGATGATCTTCCGTCTCAGGATAATGCTTCTACTCGTAGAGGCAGATTAACCTTACATGAAGTCTATAATACGGCTGTGGCAGAAATAACGGGTCTATTTCTTACTCAAAAGGCAATTGAGGAACAAACCTTTCTTAACCAGTTTGATTCACAAACGGTGTTGAACTTAATCCGATATTCAACTAGAAGAGCAATGGATATGTGTCGGGGACAGATAATGGACCTAGAGTCTAAGGGGAAAACATTGACACTCGAACAATTGAATCGTATGTGCTTTTATAAAACCGGAATTGCATTTGAGGTATCTCTTGTTATGCCGGCCATTCTTGCTCATGCTAAGGAGTCGGAAGTGGAAGCTTTGAAAAAATTCGCCCGTTATGCTGGGATTGCTTTTCAGATTAAGGATGATCTTCTTGATGTGGAAGGGAATTTGGAGACACTTGGTAAGCCTGTTGGACAAGATAGCGTGAATAAAAATTCCACCTTTGTATCGGTTTTAGGTCAACAGGCAGCGCAAAAAGAGATGTGGAATCAATTTTGTTTGGCGATGGAAGCATTACAAGATGTTCCTCGAAACACTACATTTTTAAAGCATTTATTGAATTATATTGTGAATCGTGACCGCTAAGAGAATAATAAAATAAAAGACAGCTTTTCACTCAATCACATACATAGATAAAAGCGACTTAGAGAAACCAGATTGATTTTTCTAAGTCGCTTAAATTTTGAACAGCAGTCTCCTCCTAGTGATAAGGATATATAATCATTTTGAAACGCATTATTGATTGGTCAATTAAAATATTGTATAGTATAAAAGCAATTAGGTAGGCTACCTAACTATATGAATGAATAAAAGAATAAAATATATAGAGGATCATTTGTTGGAGAGAGAATCAGTATCTGAAGCTTCATTGAAATAAAGGTTTGTTATCTACAAGGAGGGACATTATTCATGAAAAAATCATATATCATTTTGGCTTTATCATCCATTATTTCAGTATTTATGATTGGTAAGGCATTTCTTTTGAATGAAGATATAAAAATGTTTTTACTGACATTTTTTGCAGTTGGCTGCGGTTTAGCGTTATTAAGATTATTTATAAATAACTCGATTAGAAAGATGAAGGGCAAAAGCCTGGTTGTGAAACTTTTATTCTTCGCTGTTTTGCTAGGATTTGGTCTGCCATTTCAAGCTTGGTTTAGAAAAGAAGTGCTATTCAGTATGGACAGTGCGTATTTACCAAGCTGTATTACTATTACGGTAGTAGCTGTTTTCTTTATGACTACCTTATTTGGTTTAGTGATGAAAAATAAATCTTCAAATCAGATGCGACGAAATAAAAAAGGCATTGCGAATTAAAATATTCGCAATGCTTTTTTAGGAGTTATAAAATCCCCTTTTACCTCGTCGAATATAGGAAGCAACGACCGAAATCGCCATAGCTGCATGTCTTTCTTTCTCTTCGTATGAATTATACAGACTAGATAGTATAATATCCTTATACATATTTAGAGATTTTGAGGTGATCCTCTTGGAGAAAGAGTCGAGTATAGATATTCTAAGATTGATGTCGGCTTTTGATCGTCTGGCAAAAGCCGAATGGCGCAAGCAGCCGTTATTGGGTATTAAAAACAGTGAAGTAAGGACATTACTTTGTATTAAAAATCTTGCTCGTGATGGAGACAAAGCCATAACGGTTTCGGAAATAAGTCATAGAATGTTTGTCAAATCTCCGACCGTTACACAAATCGTTAATAACTTGCAGAAAAATGGCTATGTAGCACGAACAATAGATGCTAAGGATAAGCGATTTATTTATATTTCTCTTACAGAAAAAGGGGAGAAAATCGTTCAGAAAGTAAATGATTACTTAACGATTCTGTTTTCTGGTCTGATTAAAAAGCTAGGACAAGAGCAGTCTGAAAACCTAATGTTCTTGTTGGATGAAGTGATTGACTATTTGGATGAGGTACATATTGAGATTGATTGATATGTAAATGGGGGGCTGTCTTAAAAGTCATTTAATGACCTTTAAGACAGCCCCTCCCCGCTCATTTGAGCTGTAGCAAAGGGCAAGACAAAAACCGTCTTTCATTATTTGGGCAAATACCTACCGCTAAAGGTTTGTGTGCGTTTTTTTATTTGTGTGAAACATTCATTTACATATCCCCCTGTAATTTTTAATATTTTATTTAATTAGAATAATGCGTATAATTCAGTTTGTAATTATTAGATATTTTTGGCAAACCATCAAGTT
>JAEIGA010005337.1_pt1 | contig 19683 bp, 19 predicted proteins | sample 9270691 | NCBI WGS metagenome assembly JAEIGA01 (sample SAMN17057246, study PRJNA624740) | gut metagenome | biome: biome; isolation source: fecal sample | host: Bos grunniens | place: China: Xizang | collected 2019 | reverse complement strand
CTTGACCGCGCGCCGATTTTGCAGTCTCCACTCGGGGCTTCGCCCCTCCTGTCGACTGCAAAATCGTTTAACTAAACTCGTTACTTTTATTTCCGTTCTTTAGTCTCACATCATTGACAAAACTACAGCGAAGGTTTGCGGTTGGCGGCGAATTTACCTCCTTTCAAAAAAACTTTGAAAAATTTGAAAAAACCTATTGCAATTTGCTCCTCGGTGTGCTATAATATATAGGCTTTTGTACCCGATGTCAAAGAACATGGGGAATTTCAGAGTGAGAGGTAATAAAAATGAAAAACGGAATCCATCCCGAGTACGTTGAGTGCGTTATCAAGTGCGCTTGCGGCGAAACCGTCGTTTCTCGTTCCACCAAGGGTAGCGAGATGCGTGTTGAAATTTGCTCGAAGTGCCACCCCTTCTACACCGGCAAGCAGAAGTTTGTCGACGTTGGCGGTCGTGTGGACAAGTTCAAGAAGAGACTGGCTGCTGTCAGAAAGTAATCTCTTTTGTGAGCGCGTCGCGTGCATTGTGCGTACGACAGACGGGCATACTGTTTCAAGTAAGGGTAGGCGCGCGAGCGACCTACCCTTTTGCTATCCATTTTTGGCCATCTGAGGCCAACCGAAAGGAGATTCGCTTATGGCAACGGCAACCGAATCAACGGCGTTTGACCGAACGGGGGACGAGGCTACCCCCATCCGCGCCATTCTGGTGGGTGTCGTCACCCGCGAGGACGATGCCGATGAGGTGGAGCGGGGGCTGGACGAGCTGGCTCGCCTGCTGGACACGGCAGGCGGCGAGGTGTTTGCCCGCCTCGTGCAGAATAAATCCACCCCTGACCCCCGTACCCTGATCGGCAAGGGCAAGGTGCGCGAGCTGGCCGACCTCTGCCGCAACAACGAGATCGGACTCGTGGTGTTCGACTGTGACCTGTCCCCCATGAAGATTCGCAATCTGGAGGACGATATCCGCGACGGGGACAAGAAGATGGAGATCCGCGTGATCGACCGCTCCATGCTGATTCTGGATATTTTCGCCCTCCACGCCGTCAGCGCCGAAGGTAAATTGCAGGTGGAGCTGGCACAGCTGGAGTACAGCGCCCCCCGTCTGACGGGCCATGGCACCGAGATGTCCCGCCTCGGCGGCGGTATCGGCACGCGCGGACCCGGCGAGACCAAGCTGGAGAGCGATCGCCGCCACATGAAGCGCCGCGTTGACGCGCTCAAGGATGAGCTCTCGGTGGTGGAGAAGAACCGCCGCACCATGCGCGCCTCGCGTGACCGTAGCGGCCTGCCCCGCGTGGCCATCGTGGGGTATACCAACGCGGGCAAATCCACCCTGCTCAACGCCCTGACGGGAGCGGGTATCCTCGCTGAGGATAAGCTGTTTGCCACCCTCGATCCTACCACCCGCAAGTTTGAGCTCCCCGGTGGGGAGACCATTCTGCTCACCGACACCGTCGGATTCATCCGCAAGCTCCCCCACCATCTGGTCAGCGCGTTCCGCTCCACGCTGGAGGAGGCGGTGTATGCCGACATTATCCTGCTTCTGCTCGATGCATCCGACCCCGAGTGTGCCGCCCAGCTGGCGGTCACCGAGGAGCTGCTTGACGAGCTGGGCGCGGGCGGAAAGCCCACCCTCTACGTCTTCAATAAGTGCGACCGCGAGGCGACCGATACCGTCTCCCTTATGGGCATCGTGGCGAACAAGGGGCTGACCTCGGAGGAGGGCGACGGGCGCACCCGCACTGCCGTATATATCTCGGCGCTGACGGGGCAGGGGCTGGATGATCTGGCTACCGCCCTGCAAGGCTTCGTGCGGTTAGGCAAGCGCCGTGTGACTTTCCGCATCCCCAATGCCGAGGGCGGCGCGCTGTCCCGCCTGTATAGCGAGCAGGCGGCGGTGGAGTCGGTGGACTACGGTGACGAGTATATGACCGTGGTGGCTACGGTGGATGACCGCGTGTACGGTCTGATGAGAAAATACGCGCAGGAGTAATGCGCTCTGTTGCGCCGAAAGGAGATCAACGTGGAATACTGGGATTTGCTGGATAAATCTCGCCGGCCCTTGGGGGTTACTCATCCCCGCGGTCGGCAGTGCCCCATGCCGCGCGGCAGCTACCATGCCGTGGTGATGATTATCACGGTGGATGGTGAGGGACGTGTGCTGATTACCCGCCGCGCCCCCACCAAGCGAATGTACCCCGACAGCTGGGAGATCACCTGCGGCTCGGTACTCGCGGGGGAGGACAGCCGCACGGCGGCGGCCCGCGAGCTGTGTGAGGAAACGGGGATCTCCCTGTCGGAGAACGCCGTTTTGCTGGACACTCTTGTCATTCCGCAGGCGTTTATGGACATCTATTTCAACCGCTTAAGCGTGTCCGCCGAGGATGTGACGGTCACTCTGCAAGAGGGGGAGACCGTGGACTACCGTTGGGTATCGCTCTACGAGCTGGATCGCATGATCAACTGCGGCGAGCTGCCCCCTCCCGTTGCCATGCGCTACGGTTGTGTAAGGCGTGTGCTGATCGACATGATCGGACGGGAGACCTGGGAGTCGGGTGAGCCCGACGGCGTCTCCCCCGATGCACCCGTAGGACGACCCAATTCCGAGAAGGAGGAAACGGTATGAGTGCCAAGGATCGCCGCGCGAGTCAGGTGGAGGAGACCCCTGCCGCGCCCGTGCTCTACACCACGCTGGAGGGCGAGGGCTCGGACGAGTTTGAGGAAAAGCGCTCCATCTTTATCGGGCACGCCGCCCCTGTCAAAACCGAGGAGGAGGCGATGGCCTTCGTCAAGCAGAAGCAGAAGGAGTTTGCCGATGCCACCCACAACGTCTGGGCGTACCGCCTCGGCAACGATACCGCCGCCCGCTATTCGGATGACGGTGAGCCAACGGGTTCGTCGGGACTCCCCACGCTGGAGACCATCCGCAAGAGCGGTGTGACCGATGCCGTTGTGGTGGTCACGCGGTATTTTGGCGGCACGCTTCTGGGTGTGGGCGGACTCATCCGCGCCTATTCCCACGCCGCGAGCATCGCTCTTGCCGCCGCCCATATCATCACCTACGAGAAATACGCCGAGCTGACGATTGAGGCGACCTACGCCGACTACCAGAAAATCGCGGTTGAGCTTCCCACCTTCGGCGCGCTGATCGACGACAGTGACTTTTCGGATCGCGTCGTCCTGCGTATCGCGGTAAAGGCGCCCGTTGTGCCCTCGCTGGAGAAGCGTCTCCGGGAGATGACCGCCGCGCGGTGTCGGGTGGAGGTCACGGGCGAGCGGTTTGACTACCGCTGAACATACCGTCCCCGCGATCCGCATATTATTGGTACGGATCTTTTTGGAAGGGGGCTGTGGCCGTGCGTAAACGTCATATATATAATAAAAGGAAAAATTTTCCCCATAGCGTCAGAAACAGCGCGATCGGACTTGCCGTGTCCGTCGCGCTGTTTTTTTCGGCGGTTGTGCCGCTGTACGGCGGGGCGGCTCTCGTTACCGCTGCCGAGTCGGGGGCAAATCTTTCCGACACCCTGCGCTACGCCATGGCGGCGTGTGAGGCCGAGGTGGATCTGTCTGCCTTTGAAATCACGGCGGAGGCACTCGGCGAGGTGCTGGCCGAGGTGTTGCAGGACACACCCGAGCTGTTCCATCTGGACGGTCGGTTTTCCTATACCTACGGGAGTGACGGACGGGTGCTGACCGTGTGCCCCGTTTACACCGTGACGGGGGAGTCGTTGGCTCGCGCTCGGGCGCTGTATTTGCAGGCTGTGGAAGGATATCTTCTCGCGCTGGACGAGGTGCGGGGGGATGCCGTGTGGAGTGAGGCCGAGGTGGTGCTGTTTTTGCACGATGCGCTGGCCGAGCGGTGTGCCTATGATGAGGCGGGTGTATCGGTCGGCGAAGGTCGGGCGAACGCCTACGAGCTGTTTCGGGACGGGCGGGGCATTTGCCAGGCGTATGCGCTGGCCTTCATGGCGCTGTGCCGTGGTGCGGGGCTTGAGGCGGATTTCGTTTGCTCGCCCGAGATGGATCACGCGTGGAATCACGTGCGGGTGGACGGCGCGTGGTATCACGTGGACGTAACCCATGACGATCCCGTACCGTCGGCGGGAGAGGAGGGGGCGGTGTACCACCACCGCTGGCTCCGCAGTGACGAGGGCATGGATGCGCTGGGGTATCGGGGGTATACATGCGCCCGAGGCCACGCCTGTACTGATACCCGCTACGAGCAGGGCGGGGCAGGGGTGCTGTCCTCAGTCCACACTCCCGTCCGCTATACCCCCGTCGGCTGGATGGCTGAGGGTGGCGGCTGCGGATTGCCCTCCCTCTTTTCGGTGACGGGGAATCCCTCGGCAGGGGTGACACGCCGCGTGGCGGGGGATTTTGACGGCGACGGGCAGGTGGGTGTGGCGGATCTCGTCTTGTGCAAACAGTATTTTCAGGATCGCGGGCTGTGGGCGTGCGCCCTGCGGAGGGAAATCTTAAACCGCTGAAATAACACCTCGGCCGATGCTTCAAATTTGGATTTGTAGGTGAGTTAGGGCGGTCACAGCGTGGGGGTGACGGGGGCGAAGCCCCCGTCACAAAAGCACCAAGGGGGGCGGTGTCGGAGGGGGGAACGCCCTCTGACGCGCGGCGGAAGCCGCAAGAAAATTAGCAATAACTAAAAGCATACGGAACAAGCCCCCCAAAAAACCTTTATGTGATATGAAATTTTCTTGCACCTACCGGTGCGCGTCGGGGCGCTCAAGGCCGCCCCCGACACCGCCGGCCGATCTTTGTTAGGTGCAGGGGGCTTTGCCCCCTGCACCCCCGTAGCACCCGTGGACACACAAATTCAAACAGTTCGATAAACCCCAATTTGACAACCGACTGAATCTCTACCCCACGATCCGCCGCATGGCGCGAAGGAGCGCATCCACATCCTCCTCGCGGTTGAACCACCCGAAGCTCGCGCGGACGGCGCCGCCCTCGGGCGTGCCCAGCGTGCGATGCCCCAACGCCGAGCAATGGAATCCGGGGCGCACACAAATGCCTTCAGCATCCAGCATCCGTCCCACATCCTCGGAGTCATAGCCGTCTACCGAGAAAAGAACGACACCGCCCGCCTGCCGAGGGGCATACACGGTAACACGGGGGAGAGCCATGAGACCGTCGCGTGCCCACCCGCCCAGCGTAGCCTCGTGGCGGTAAATGCGCTCCACACCTACCTCGCGGACGTATTCCATGCCCGTCCGCAATCCCGCGATGGCAGGGGCGGCCAGCGTGCCCGCCTCGTACCGCTCGGGAGCCTCAAGCGACATCTCCCCGCTCAGCGAGTCCATGCCGTTGCCTCCCTCCATGAGGGTGTCAAGGGTGATACCCTCACCGAGAATCAGCATTCCCGTCCCCTGCGGGCCCATCAGTCCCTTGTGACCGGGAACACACAGCGCATCGATGTGCATACGCGTCATATCAATGCCCAGAACGCCTGCGGATTGCGCCGCGTCCACGATGAATTTGATCCCCCGCGCGTGGCAAAACGCCCCGATCCGCTCAATGGGCAGGGTAGCGCCGCATAGGTTAGAGGCGTGGGCGCAGATCACCGCCTTGGTTTTCGGCGTGATCCTGGATGCCAGCGAGGATAGGATCATGCCGTCGCTTCGCCGCGGAGCGGTGGGACTATCCCGCCGCCCAGCGGCGGGATAAGTATCAAATACGTCAAAGGTGATTCGCCCGTCGGTTTGCAGACGGTACAGCGGCCGCAGGACGGAGTTATGCTCCATATCCGAGCAGATTGCGTGATCTCCCTCGCCGAGCATCCCCTTGATGGCCAGATTGAGCGCGTGGGTGGTGTTGAGGGTGAAGATCACACACTCGGGATGTGCCGATATGCCGAAAAAATCCGCCGCCAGCGCGCGGCAGGCGTAGATCTCCTCGGCCGCCGCCAGTGCGAGGGCGTGAGAGCCCCGCCCGGGGTTGCCGCCGCGCTCGGTCATGCTGGTGGCGACACGTTCTACGACGGCGGGGGGCTTGGGGTACGACGTGGCGGCGTTGTCCAGATAGATCAGCCGCGCGGGGGCAGATCGATTCATAAAGACCTCCTATAAGTGAATGATAGCGGTCGCAAAAGACACCCCGCCCCGCCACGTGGGCGGAACGGGGAGGATTCGGAATCACCCCGACAAATACTGCCGCACGCGAATGCCCGCGCGCTCCAGAACGGCACGCACGTTTCCGCTTTGTACGCAGGAGAAATCCACGCCGTAGGCGCATCCGTTGTGAGCCTGAGAGGAGCTGATTTTAGTCAGCGTGGCATGGATCGCCGCCTCACCCAGCACGGTTTGCGCGCGCATGGCCTGAGTCATGGAGCCGATCACCGCCGTGCAGATTCCCCGATGCTGGGGCGGTTGAGGGGTGTAAGAAGGGGAAGACGTGTAATCATTGGAAGAAAATGGGGCTTGTGAGCGGTTGTTACGCATAGAAAAGCAACACCTCCTCACCGTCAGAATATGCGAGGAGGTGTCGCTATGTGTCAATTTACATGAGAGTTTTACCCGTTTACGAGCTTGACCGTCCGCGTCAGCCACTCGGCGGTGTCGGAGCGGGTCATGGTAGCGGCGGGGTAAGCATTCCCGTCCATGGGCACGAGTATGCCCAGCGCCGCAAGGGAAGTCAGCGCCTCAGCAGACCACGCGGGCAGGGCAGAGGCATCGGCAAACGCGGTGACGGTGTCCTCAGTGGCGTAGCCGATGATATTGGAGAGGATCACGGCGGCCTCGGCGCGGGATATGGGCTCGTCGGGGCAGAAGCAGAGCTGACCGTCTACCGTCTTGCCCCCCACGTACCTCCGCTCGGCGGCGAGGGCTACGTATCCCCGCATGGAGGTGGGAATGGACAGATCATCCGCAAATGGGGTTTGGGTGTAGGCGGCCACATCCGCCTCTCCAATACCTGCCGCGTGCATGGCTGTTACAAGAAATTCGGCACGGCTGATGGAGGCTGTGGGCTTGAAGTAGTGGTCAGCACCCACCCGCGTGCCGTTCATGAGTCCCGTGGCGCAGGCTCGGATGATGGAGGATGCTGATGCATGCCCCTCAATGTCGGCAAACGCCGCGGAGTCGGGGGTGGCCTCTACCCGAATGCTCACGGTGGCTGAGGTGCTGTAATTGCCGTATTTGTCGCGCACCACGTAGGAAAATTGGTCGGTTCCCGTGAAATTGCTGTCTGGGGTGTAAACGTACGCCCCCGTGTGCTTGTCGGTGATGGTGACACGTCCGTGCTCGGCGTACCGTACCACCTCAAAGGTCACCTCGTCCCCCTCGGGATCGTACCCCGAGCAAGCGGCGTAGAGGGGTACGTTGCGAAAGGTCGCCATGTCCAGCGAGAGCGAGGACGCCAGCGCCACCGTGGGGGTGTAGTTTAGTTTTTCCAGAAGATACAGGCGGCACAGCACGTCGTAGTCGCTCCCGTTGACCGAGACGCGCATGGTGGCGTCGCAGGGCTTTGTATCGTCGGCGGCCGCAAAGGACATAAGGGACAGACTGCCCGCCGAGATCACCTGACCCACGCTCGCCCCCATTGAGCCCACGAACAGCGTACCGTCGGCGGGGGAGGGCAGCTCGGAGATGGTGATGTAATTCACCTCGGACAGATTCATCACACGGCGAAAATCGTCTGCCGTGAAAGAAATTTCATTGCCGCAAAGACCCGCGAATACCACCTCGTCCCGCGCAGCCAGAACACGCAGACCGTAGGAAACGGCAGGGCGCGTGGGGCGCAGGGCATCGGCGCGGTCGCCGTTCGATGTCAATACGCCCGCATCTGCTGTGGGCGTGTGGCTGATGGGCACTGCGTCCCCCGCGTCGGTGGCCGCGATGGGCAGGAGCAGGGAGGTGGCGAGCAACCATGCTCCCACGGTGAAAATGGCGATTCGGCGCCATACGTTTCGGGTGCGGCGGTTTCGGTTATGAATGCATACGGTTATCATATAAGCCTCCTTATTGCGCGTTGCGGATATCGCTATACTGTATGCGCCCGTGGGAGGGAATATGCCCTCCCAAAATTCAGCAAAAACACTTGCTTTTTGCGCACCGATTTGCTATAATGGGAATGTAACTATTTTGACGGGAGGTTTCTATGGCACAAAGGAGAAGAAGACGTAAACAGAAGAGATATGCGGCGCCGATATGGACGACGGCGATCATTTTGCTGATTTCCTTGCTCGCGTTTTTGTTCGGGCAGGGTTACCTGAACGGGGAGGAGCCGCAGGAAACCACGCCGCCTGTTGTCAGCGGCGATACGGTGGAGTTTCATTTCATTGACGTAGGGCAGGGCGATGCCGCGCTCATCCGCACGGCGGCGGGCGACGTGCTCATTGACGCATCCACCAATTCAGCGGAGGATGAGCTGATGGCGTATTTGGATACTCACGGTGTTACTACCATTGAGTATGCCGTCTTCACCCATCCCCACGAGGATCATATCGGCGGCGCGGATATGGTCATCAACAGCTTTGACGTCAAGCGCGTGCTTCTGCCCGAAAAGGAGCATGATTCTAAGACCTATACGTATATGATGGACGCCATCGAGCGGCATGAGTGCGACCTCATTCTCTCGGAGCCCGATTATACCTTCACGGTCGGCGAGGTTACCTTTACGGTGCTCGCTCCTCTCGGTACGTCCTATACTGAGCTCAACGACTGGAGCGTGGTGCTTCGCGTTGAGTACGGCGATACGACCGTGCTGTTTACGGGCGATGCCGAAACCGTATCCGAGGAGGAGATGCTGGAGAGGTATCTCGCAAGCGGGAAGCTGGATTGCGATCTTCTCAAGGTAGGCCACCATGGCTCGACGACCTCAACGAGTGAAGCGTTCCTTGAGGCGGTTTCCCCCGACTATGCCGTTATTTCCGTCGGCGAGGGAAATACGCACGGTCACCCCAAGGCACAGATCCTGACCAGACTGGAAAACGCGGGCGCTCGCGTCTGGCGAACCGATCTTCACGGCTCCATCGTGTTCGTATCTGACGGCGGAGAGCCGCAAAAACGCTAATTGATCAATGAAAAACGGATGCACGCCGATTCGGCGTGCATCCGTTTTTATGTGTTATGAGTGATTACGAGCGATCCGCGATGGGCTCAAACTTGCGGGACTTGGCGATGCACTTGAAGGCGGGACGCATGATCTTGCCCGCGGTCATGTACTCCTCCATGCGGTGCGCGCACCAGCCTGTGACGCGGGCCACCGTAAAGAGGGGGGTATACATCTCGGTAGGAATGCCCAGCATACGGTAGACAAGACCCGAGTAAAGATCGACGTTGGCGCACATCTCCTGCGACAGGCCCTTGAAGGCACAGAACAGATCGGGAGTCAAGCGCTCGATGGATTCGAGAAGATCGAAATCGTCGCCGTAGCCCTTCTCGTAGGCCTGCTGGCGGGCAAAGTGCTTGAGCAGAACGGCGCGGGGGTCAGACTTGGTGTAAACCGCGTGGCCCATACCGTAGATGAGTCCGCTGCCGTCGCCTGCCTCCTTGCGGAGGATCTTGAGCAGGTAGGAGGCCAGCTCGTCGTCGTTGCGGGGGTTCTGCACATTCGCCTTGATCTCGTCGAACATTTCCTGCACCTTGAGGTTTGCGCCACCGTGGCGGGGGCCCTTGAGCGCGCCGATACCGCCCGAAATCGCGGAATAGGTGTCGGTACCCGAGGAGGACAGCACGCGGGTGGTGAAGGTGGAGCAGTTACCGCCGCCATGCTCGGCGTGGATGACGAGACAGAGATCCAGCAGGTGTGCCTCGGCCTCGGTGTATTTCTTGTCCGAGCGAAGCACGCGCAGGAAGTTTTCGGCGGTGCTGAGATTATCGTGAGGGTTGTGCAGGTTGAGGGACTTGTGGTAGAAGGCGTTGCGGTAGACCGCGTAGGACTGTGCCGCAATGACGGGCAGACGCGCTACGATCTCAATGGATTGACGAAGCATATTGTCCAGCGTGACCTCGTCGGGGTTATCGTCGTAGGCGTAGAGAGCCAGCACCGCGCTCTGGAGCTTGTTCATGATGGAGCGCGAGGGCGCCTTCATGATGATGTCCTCGGTGAAGCGAGGGGGGAGACGGCGCATGACGGTGAGCAGCTCGTTGAACTCGGCAAGCTCGTCGGCGGTGGGCAGATGCCCGAAGAAGAGCAGGAAGGTGGTCTCCTCAAAGCCGAAGCGGTTCTCGCTCATGAAGTTATTGATCAGATCGCGCAGGTCGTAGCCGCGATACTCCAGAACGCCCTCAACAGGGTACTTGTCACCCTCGCTGACCACGTAGCCGTGCGCGCTGCCCACGCGGGTAACACCCGCCATGACGCCCGTGCCGTCGGCCTCGCGCAGACCGCGCTTGACACGGTAGCTATCGAAGGCGGTGCGGGGAATGGTGTAGTAGGAGCGCGAGGTGGTCAGGAGAGAATCATATTGCTTCTCAATGCGCGCGGCGTCCTCGCCGGGCAGGAGCGTAATGTTTTTATCCAGATAAGCCATAGAATAACCTCCGTGAGGGAATTTGGGGACGATCCGCACCCGCGAATGTAGAATCAGGCGGGGTGGATCGGGTACATAATAAACAAGTATACCACAATTTTCCCAACTTTGCAAGAGGGAAATGAAAAAAATTCAAAAATTGTTTCGCCAAAAAGACATAACCGATAAAAATGAAGGTTGAAGGGCTCGCGGTTGCAAAAATGCGCGGAGTCAATGCGAATTGGAAAAAGAGCGCACCGCTTCGCCGAAACGTGTCACCGAAATGCGAGAAAAAAACGCGCCACCCATTGCAATTTTGAAAAAAATGTGTTATACTATCTCTAATTAAAGATACATAGTAAGAACAAGGAAAGGTTATACATAGATATGATGCATGGATCGCGCTACCTGGAATGTGGCAAAATCATCAATACTCACGGCTGTCGGGGCGACGTTAAAGTAGAGCCCTGGACGGATACGCCCCGCGACCTGATCGACCTCGGCCGCGTGTTCGTCGGTGACGGGGAGAGCAAGCGGGAGATCCGAATCCTGCGCGGCTCGGTCATGCAGGGACGGTTTCTGCTCCTGTCGCTGGAGGGCGTGGAGGATATGAACGCGGCGGACGATCTGCGCGGCACCGTGCTGTACGCCGCCCGTGAGGATTTCAATCTGGAGGAGGGACAGTACTTCCTCGTGGATGCCATTGGCCTTCCCGTGCTGGATGCCCGCGAGGGGCGTGAAGGACAGGTGCTCGGCGAGGTGGAGGACATTCTCCCCGGTGCCGCCGCCCCCATTTACGCCGTTAAGACCGCAAACGGGCAGGTGCTGGTTCCTGCGGTTCCCGCGTTTATTGCGGCGGTCATTCCGGGCGAGTGCGTCCGTATGACTCCGATTGACGGAATGTTCGATAACGGGGAGGGGAACTGACCCATGCGATTTGACATCATGACGCTGTTTCCTGAGCTTGTGGATCGCGTTCTCGGTGAAAGCATCATTGGACGCGCCCAGAATAGCGGCGCGTGTGAGATCAAAACCTACAATATCCGCGACTATTCCGAGGACAAGCACCGCCGCGTGGACGATACGCCCTACGGCGGCGGCAAGGGAATGCTCATGGCGGCTCCTCCCATCTACCGTTGCTACCGCGCCGTCCTGGACGAGCAGGTTCGCGCGGGCTACGACGGCCGCCGCCACGTGATCTATATGTCCCCCGCGGGGCGGGTGCTGACACAGAAGGTCGCCGAGGAGCTCGCGGCAAAATACGACAATCTCATCATCCTTTGCGGTCACTACGAGGGCGTGGATCGCCGTATCGTGGAGGAGATCGTGGATGAAGAATTGTCCATCGGGGACTACGTGCTGACGGGGGGAGAGATCCCTGCCTGTATTCTGGTGGATTGTGTTGCACGCTTGACCGACGGCGTTCTGTCGGCGGCCGAGTGCTATGAGAACGAGAGCATTTCGTCGGGTATGCTGGAATATCCCCAGTATACGAGGCCCGTGGAGTACCACGGCATGAAGGTGCCTGCCGTGCTTTTGTCGGGTGACCACGCCAAAATTGATAAATGGCGATACGAGGAAGCGCTGGCGTTGACTCGCCGACAGCGCCCCGACCTCTTGCCCGAGGAATTGCGCGGGGAGACAGATGCCGACGGTTCCGATAAGAATTGATTTTTTCTGATTATAACTGATACCGAAAGGAGGCGGCTCCATGACCGAGGATTCCAAGAAAACCACTACGTCTGTGCCTGACGGCACGGTCATGCCGCACCGTCGCCGTACCGTGCTGTGGAGCGGTCTTGTGCGAGGCGCGAGTGCGCTGTATAACCGTGTCATCCGCTCGTGGCTGGGACGGCTTTTGACCTCCTACCGTTCGGTAGAGAATCTTGTCTACCGCGGGCGGCGGGTGGAGGGGCGCGACCGTTGCCGCCCTGTGTCCTCCGCGCGCATTCGCGCTGTGGACGCTTTGGAATCGGCGCGCGTGACCGCACTTTTGCACCGCGTGTTCAGCGTGCTGTTTGATGCGCCTCTGCGCTGTTACGGCGTCTTTGGCTTGTGCTGCAGTCTGTTCGGCATCGTTCTGTACTTTGCCGCTCCGTATCTCGATTCCGGCCTGGGCGTTTCGTGGGTACATCTCCTTTGCTACATGGCGATTTTCGCGGTGTCCGTACCGCTGACGCTTTCCCCTAAGCCCCTGCGGCGCGTGCTGGGGGAAGGTCGCATTATGCGAAGGTGTCTGACAGGTGGGCTCGGTATCCCCTCCGAGCGGCTGGCCCGCGCGGATCGGAGTGCCCCGAAGCCCCGTCCCGTGTGGTTTTTCGTGTCGGTATTGCTGGCCATCCCTGCCGCCGCCGTATCCTACCTGACGCATCCGTTTACCGTGCCTCTTATGGGGGTGCTCGTGGCGGTGGTCGGTATGATCTTTGCGTATCCCGAGGCAGGCGTGATCCTTTCTACCTCCATGCTGCCCCTGATCTGGCTGGACCGTCGGTTCATGCTGGTACTTGCCATTGCGATTTTGCTGACGTGGATCAGTTATATCCATAAACTCCTGTTCCTGCATCGCACCATGCGCATGGGGCTTCTGGATTGGGCGGTGCTCGTCCTTGGCGCGTTCCTGCTGATCTCCTGCTTTACGGGCGCGGCGGTGACCACCGACACCGTGGTATACACGGGACTGATCGTCCTCTTTCTGAGTGATTATTTTCTGATCGTGAATCTCATGACCACCCGAGCGCACATCGCCCGTTGCCTGGGCGGTGTCCTGTCCTCGGTGGTAGTGGTTACGGTTCTGGGCTACGTGCGTATGATCCCCGTAGACGCTCTCTCGTGGCTGGAGGGCTCGCGCGCGGGAGATTTGCTGGTGGACGCGTTTGAGCGCGGCATGGGTGCCTTGTCGGGCTTGTGGGCTGCTCACTCCGAGCTTTTCCTTGTCATCACATTCCCGTGGCTCTTTGCGTTTCTGCTCCATACGAAACGCCTGCTTCGTACCCTTAGTCTGATCCTGCTTATGGTAGCGAATGTTTTGCTGGTTGTTATTTCCCACGCCGACAGTACGCTTCTTTGCATTTTCATTTGCTCTTGCTTCTTCTTCCTGCTGTATAGTCACAAGGCGTTGGCAGTGGGAACGCTGGCGTTGCCCGCGCTGGGCTGCGCGTATGTGTGGGCGGACTACTTGTTTCCCTCATCGGCACTCCTTGCGTGGGATTGGTTCGCTGCCAAAACGCCGGCGCAGGATAGCCTGCGGCAGGGCGTGTGGCGCATGATCGCCGATCATCCGTTCGGCATTGGCGTAGGATCCGATTCCTTCGCTGCTGTGTGTCCCTCCTACATGCCGTCGGGTCTGACCTTCGCCTCAAACGCAGGCAATCTCTATTTGGACGTTCTCCTATCCCACGGCTGGTGCGGTCTTTTGCTTCTCGCTCTTGTGCTTTTCCTGTTCGTACAGAAAAGCTTGTCCTGCATCCGCCATGCCGCCTCCCAAAGCTCGCGGGCGCTCATTCTGGGCGGACTCGGCAGCGTTGTGTCGGTGCTGATTCTCGGCACCGTCCGCAGCTTTTCGGGCACACCGCGCGTTTTCTTTACGCTTTTGCTCGCTGTGGCGCTGTGCAGCGCGTATGAGAATATTCTGTTTGAGGAGCACGATGTGCTGACCGTCGATCCCGCAGGAGACCACACTCGCGAGGATCGGATGTACCGCATCGGTATGTAATTCGTTTTTTCCATTGAGTAAGATAAGAAAGGATGCCTTTGCGATTCGTGAAGGCTATGGTCATCGGTATGGCTTCTTCCTATCAAAATCCCAACGACCGCGACTCCAAGGCGTCGGTGCTCACCGACCGCGCCTCCGCAAATCGAGTGGCACGCGAAGACCGCGCGGTGCGCGAAGACCGCGCGGTGCGCGAAGGCCGTGAGAACGCCGAAGGGGGGGGCCGCCCCGAAACCGAGAGAGCGAGCGGTAACCGCCCAGCGGGCCGGCGCGCTCTGCCCATCGTGGTGGATGTGCTGATCGTTCTCGTGCTGATCGGTATCGGTGTGGGCGCTTGGTTTGGCTACACAACCATCAAGGAAGCGTATGCTCCCACGTGGGAGGTGCGCTCCATCACGTATTACGTCGAAATGGAGGGTATTGATCCCGGTATCGTCAAGTACGGTCAGGACGGCCGTCCCACCTTCGTTCATAATTCCATCTGGAATTCGGGCAGTGATTCGGCAGATCTGCTGGGTACGGTTACCGACGTGCAAACCGTTCTGGTTGCCCGCGAGGACGGACAGAACAGCCTCACCCTGTATCTCACCGTGGAGGCCGACGCCCTCTACCGAGAGGGCAAGGGATACCGCTTGGGGGAAACCCGCCTTTTGGCAGGCCTTAAAAGCGAGTACCGTCTGGCGGGTCTGACCGCTGAGGGCTGGATCATCTCGCTGGACGATCCTCTTGTCGAGGAAACGGCAGAGGATACGGCGGAGATCACGCTGCCCGAGCAGGAAACCGTCCAGATCGATCCCGACGCGCAGGGATGATGCTTAGCACGTCTGATACGGATTTCAACACGGAATGGAAAGGAAGCCCTCGCCGCGGCAGGGCTCACGGATATGATTATGAAACCTTTGGTTAATTCTCCTCACACCGTTACTGATAGAAACGCGCTCCGAAAAGGGAAGTGGTCGGTAATGGATACGGTGATTCTTCTTTTGGCGATTCTGATCGTGGGCGCGCTCGTGTACCGCGTGGTGTACGCGTTTCAGTCCCGCATGGATGACACTCCGCAAACCATCTACGACGTATTTTTCGCGGTTGACGAAGCGCACCGCGACGTGCTCGCCGAGGTCAGCGGATTTGATTCGGTGTACTTGTATGAGAATGACGTCAAGCTGGGCTATATGGGCGTGTACCGCGATACGGAAGGTGACGGATACCGCGTTGCCCTCACCCCCCTGCCCGCGGATCAGAACGACACGTCTGAATTTATCCCCGCGCAAGGATGCTTCGTCTGCGCCGATGCCGTTATGCAGGACGGCGGGCTTCTCGTTTCGGGAAGCGGCCGCTATCTGACTCCGGGAAGCGTGGTCGAGGTTCGTACTGATCGCGCCTATCTCACCTTGCGTATCACCGAGATCAGCCCCCGTGAGTGACGGGTTCGATTTTTGTGGAAAATGATCAAAAAACGACTTTGTAAGTGTGAAAAATCCTCAACATTGACGCTTGATTTATGTCGGGATTTTTGGTATACTACATTATGTAAAAAAGTAATTGCCATGCCCAAAGGGCAGTCCCAAAGGGCAATCCTAACGGGCCATCCCTACGGGCACCGACAAGAGCGTTCTTTCGACCAAAGCTGCGCTGTGTCTGATCTTTGATTGACAGGAGATTTGATGAAATGAAAAACTGTGAAGTCGTCGTCACCAACGCAAGCGGACTCCATGCCCGCCCCGCAACTTTCTTTATCCAGAAGGCGAACACCTATAAGTGTACCATTATGGTCGAAAAGGACGATCGAAAGGTCAATGCCAAGAGTCTGCTCGGCGTTCTGTCGCTCGGTATTGCTAAGGGAATGACCATCAAGCTCACGGCCGATGGCCAGGACGAGGAAGCCGCTCTGGAGGGTCTGTCTGCCCTCATCAACTCGGGCTTTGCCGAGTAAGCGAGCCATATCGGCCACATATCAATCAAACATAGTAACATAGAGCCGTGAAAGGTGCGAGCGATACCCATGAGGGCATGGGAGCCCGCACCTTTTATTTTTGGGAAGGGGGGAGTGCTGTGCCGATACGCGAGGAGGATCGCAAGCGACTGCTGGAGAAAGCCAACACGCTGCCCCTGACCCCGGGCGTGTATATCATGAAGGATCGCGGCGGGGGCGTGGTGTACGTAGGTAAATCCCGCAAGCTCAAGAACCGCGTGTCCCAGTATTTCCAGAACGGCGAGAAGAATATCAAGACTGCCCGCATGGTTGCCTCCGTGCAGGATTTCGAGTACTTTCTGTGCGACACCGAGATGGAGGCGCTCACGCTGGAAAACACCCTCATCAAGCAACACAACCCCAAGTATAACATCCGACTCAAGGATGCCAAATCCTACCCGTATATCAAGATCACAGACGAGCCCTATCCGCGCCTTGTCATGACACGCAAGCGGGATCGGGACCGCGGACGGTATTTCGGCCCGTATTCGGGCACGTCCACCGTTTTCTCGGTGATCGACACCCTGCGCCGCACTCTGGCGCTGCCGTTCTGCAACCGCCGTTTCCCCCGTGACATCGGCAAGGAACGTCCCTGCCTGTACTACCAGATGGGGCGGTGCAGCGGCCCCTGCACGGGCAAGGTCAGCGAAGCGGAATTTTCTGAAACCGTCAACCTCGCCGCCGATATCCTGCGCGGGCACACCGCCAAGGTCAAGCGCGACCTCACCGAGCAAATGTACGCCCACGCCGAGGCCGAGCGCTTTGAGGCGGCGGCGCGCTGTCGGGATACCATCGCCGCGCTGGATCGCCTGCATCAGAAGCAAACCGTTGTCGCGTCTCCCGAAACCGAGCAGGATGTCATTGGCTACGCGAGCGACGACGTTACCTCCTGCGTGTCGGTCTTTTACATCCGCGGCGGTGCCGTGGTGGATAAAGAAGACTACGTGGCGGGGGCAGAGCGCATTCTGGATCTGGAAACCGTGGGCGCGTTCATCTGTGAGCACTACCGCGTGCGCGAGTATATTCCTAAACAAATTCTGCTGTCCTTTGCTCTTGATGAGGAGGAGCTGACGGGACTTTCCCGCATTCTCTCGGATATGGCGGGGCATAAGGTGAGCCTTCGTACACCCGAGCGTGGGCCGTCCAAAACCCTGTGCGAGCTGGTCTGCTCCAACGCCGCTGAGAAAATCCGCCGCTACCGACTGGATGCCGAGCGGGATGAGGGGGCGCTTGTGCGCCTGTCCGAACTCCTGGGCTTGGGCAGTTACCCTGCCCGTATTGAGTCGTACGATATCTCCAATCTGGGTACCGAGCATATCACGGCAGGCATGATCGTCTGCGACGAGGGCAAATTCAGCCGCTCGGATTACCGCTATTTTAAAATCAAATCGCTGGACGGTACCACCGATGACTATGGTGCTATGCGCGAGGCCCTCGGCCGTCGCCTGGATCATCTGTCTGACGAGGAGGGCTCGTTTGCCCGCCTACCTGACCTTATTCTACTGGATGGCGGTCGGGGACACGTTTCCACCGTCCGCGCCCTGCTCGACGAGCGAGGGCTGGATATCCCCGTGTTCGGTATGGTCAAGGATGATTTTCATAAAACGCGCGCGTTGTGTACCGATCGGGAGGAGATCAGTATCGCGCGGGAGAATCAGGTGTTCATGCTGATTTACCGCATCCAGGAGGAGGTTCACCGTTTTACCGTGTCCCGTATGGACGCCGCCAAGCGCAAAACGCTCACCCATTCTTCCCTTACCAAGATCCGCGGCATCGGGGATGCCAAAGCTAAAAAACTGCTCAAGGCGTTTGGCGGCATTATGGGTGTCAAGGCTGCCACCGAGGAGGAGCTTGCTGCCGTGTCGGGCATTTCTCATACCGACGCACAAAACATTTACCTCCATTTTCATCCAAAGGAGTCATCAACATGATGCGCATTATTACGGGCCGCGCACGCGGCATCAAGCTGGATACACTGGAAGGGGACATGACCAGGCCCACCTCCGAGCGCGCCAAGCAGGCCATCTTCTCCATGCTGCAATTCGAGATCGAGGGGCGGCGCGTGCTGGATCTGTTCGCCGGCTCGGGTCAGATGGGACTTGAGGCGGTATCGCGCGGAGCCGAGCACGCCGTGCTCGTGGATCAGTCCAAGGACGCTGTGGCGGTCATTCGCCGCAACGCCGAGAAGACCCGCCTTTCCGACGATTGCACGATCGTTTGCTCGGATTTCGCCGAGTTTACCCGCCAGCGTCGGGGACGCGATATGTTTGACATTGTGTTCATTGATCCCCCCTACGCCATGAACGCCTGCCGTGCGGCGGTGGAGGCGCTGGTGGATAACCGCCTGCTGGGGCCCCATTGCAAGATCATCTGCGAGAGCGGTGAACCGAATCCGCTGGGCGTGGACAATCCCTTGCTGCACCGCTTTGAGGTTCTCAAAACGGTGCAGTACGGCAGGGCGTACGTCACGGTGCTCACCCCCATAGCCAAGGGGCGGGAGGCGTGATATGGAGCGCGTTCTCATTCCGGGGAGCTTTGATCCCATCACCGTGGGGCACATGGATATCATCCGCCGCGCTGCCCACCTGTTTCCGCACGTCGTTGTTGCCGTTATGACCAACGATATGCAGAATTACGTCAGCGGCGTCACTCCCAAGCGCTATATGTTTACCCAAGAGGAGCGCTGTCACCTTGCCCGCCTTGCCTGCGCCGAGCTTCCGAACGTCGAGGTCATCTCGGCGGGGGGACGGCTCATTGACGTGGTGGACGCGCAGAGCATTGACGGCATCGTCAAGGGCGTGCGAACCGCGGTGGATTTCGAGTACGAGCAAAAACACGCGCTGTGGAACCGCGCTCACAACCCCCGTGCCGAAACACTCTATATGCCCGCGTCACCCTCGTTTGACGGCGTCAGCTCCACGTTGGTGCGTCAGCGCTTGGAGTCGGGGGAGAGTGTGGAAGCCTATTTGCCACAGACTGTATCCGCATGGATCGCGGAGAATTTACATTTGGAAGTAGAAGGGAAGAACTGACTATGAAAAAAACTCTTTTGACCTATCGCATCACCGTTATGGTGATCGGCATTCTCCTCGGTGTCCTGCTTCTCGTTTTGGGTATGCTGTTGAAGCCCGAAACCGTGCAGACCATCATTAAGTGGGGCATTATCATTTACGGTATTTTCATTGTGATCGGCAATATCCCCGGTCTGATCTCGGGTATTGCCAATATCGGAAAGCCCACGGGCGTGTTTGACCTCGTCTGCGCCCTGCTTGGCATTGGACTCGGCGTGGCTATGATCTGCTATCAGGGCATGGTTCTCGTGGCCATCGTGGGCATCTACCTCATCATTCTGCCGCTGATCCGCGTGATTCTGGCGGATCGCAAGGGGGAGCAGTTCAAGCGCGAGCTGATCCGCATCATCCTCGGTGTGGTGCTCCTGTTCTTTGTGCCCGCTCTGCTTAATATCGCCTTTACCGTCATCCATTGGCTGCTGGTGATCCTCGGCTGGATCGTCATCGCGCTGTCTGTG
>JAEIGA010005336.1_pt1 | contig 19683 bp, 9 predicted proteins | sample 9270691 | NCBI WGS metagenome assembly JAEIGA01 (sample SAMN17057246, study PRJNA624740) | gut metagenome | biome: biome; isolation source: fecal sample | host: Bos grunniens | place: China: Xizang | collected 2019 | reverse complement strand
TGAACCCAGGACAGTTCTACGCCTTGCCACAATCACCACAGATCCTCAAACAACTCCTTATGGTCAGCGGTTTTGACCGTTATTTCCAAATTGTGAAGTGTTTCCGTGACGAGGACCTCCGTGCAGACCGCCAACCAGAGTTTACACAGATCGACTGCGAGATGTCATTCGTAGAACAAGAAGATGTGCTCCAACTCTTCGAAGGTATGTCTAAACACCTGTTTAAGTCTATTCTCAATATCGAGCTCGACGATTTCCCACGAATGACTTGGGCAGATGCTATGAAATACTACGGAAGCGACAAACCAGATACTCGCTTTGGTATGACTTTCGTAGAACTTCACGACCTCTTCCACGCATACGAAGATGCTAAAGAGGAGAAGTTCAGCGTCTTTGCTAATGCTGCTTATATCGGCGGTATCTGCGCTACAGGTTGCGCTACATACACCCGTAAGCAACTTGATGCCCTTACTGATTATGTAAAACGCCCACAAATCGGCGCTAAAGGTATGGTATATGCCCGCGTAGAGGCAGATGGTAATGTAAAGTCTAGCGTTGATAAATTCTATACACAAGAGCAATTGCAAGAGGTTGCAAAGGCGATGAATGCTCAACCTGGTGATCTCATCCTTATCCTCTCTGGCGACGATGCAATGAAGACACGCAAGCAACTCTGCGAGCTTCGTTTAGAGGTTGGTAAGCAACTTGGACTCCGTGATCCAAAAACTTTCTCTTGCCTCTGGATTGTGGATTTCCCAATGTACGAGTGGAGCGAAGAAGAGCAACGCCTAATGGCTATGCACCATCCATTTACAAGTCCAAAACCAGAAGATATTCCTCTAATGGACACCAATCCAGCTGCTGTGCGTGCTAACGCATACGATATGGTTATCAATGGTGTAGAGGTTGGTGGCGGTAGTATCCGTATACACGATGCAGCTCTCCAACAACGCACCTTCGAAATACTTGGTTTCACTCCAGAAGAGGCACAACTCAAGTTCGGCTTCCTGATGAACGCCTTTAAGTTTGGTGCACCTCCTCATGGTGGTTTGGCATACGGTTTGGATCGTTTCGTTAGTTTGTTTGCTGGACTAGACAGCATCCGCGACTGTATCGCATTCCCAAAGAATAACCAAGGTCGTGATGTGATGCTCGGTGCTCCTGGTTTGGTAGATCAAAAGCAATTAGACGAATTGTTGCTTGATTTACGCGAAGCAAAAACTGAATAATACAACAAGCATTAATCTATAGCGTTGCGTCTTATATTATATAAGGAGTCAATACCATATATTATATATGTAAAAACTCCTTATATAATTAGATTATAATAAATATGTGCTAATTTGGATTATGTAAAATAGCTCTATAGAGAAATACCCTAAATTAATTAGTACCCCATATTAATTGCAATAGAAACATTGAAACTTTAGAACTTTGAAACTTTTAAAACTCACATAGTGACTATGACCTACCTTGATGAAATTCTAGATGCGCAGAATCAGCCAGATGTGGAATACATACCTTTGGTTGAAGAGACTGATGATGCTATCGAACCTAAACTAAACGACGGCGATATTCTTGGCGTACTCCCGTTGAGAAATATGGTCCTATTTCCTGGTGTACTCTTGCCAGTAACGGTCGGCAGACCAAAATCCAAAAAACTTGTAGCATCAGCTTTCAAAAACGATCAACTTCTTGCTGTATGCTGCCAAAAAGTACAAGATGTACAAGAACCTTCATCTGAAGATATCTATCCTATAGGTACAGCAGGACGCGTTATGCGTACCCTAGATATGCCTGATGGTAACCTGATGGTGATTCTTGAAGGCGTGGAACGCATACATATTCAGGAGATTGTTGGCGTTCGTCCATATATGAAAGCCAAAGTGCATACAATGCCAGAGGACTTCCCTAAACGCAACGACAAGGAGTTTGTTGCACTAGTAAGCAGCCTGAAAAATGTCGCTGAAAAGATTATTAAGAGTATGGAGAATCTGCCTGCAGAAGCTGGTATGACACTTCGTAGCATAGATAATCCCCCTACTCTCGTCAACTATATTTGCGGTAACTTTGGCGTGCGAATAGCTGATAAACAGCTACTTCTGGAGATTGACTCTATCAAAGATCGCGCTCTATCTTTGCTTGAAATACTCAACAAAGAGGTCAAGATGCTAGAGATGCGCAAGGATATACAGAACAAGACCAAAGAAGATATTGACCGCGAGCAACGCGAATACCTATTGCATCGTCAAATGGAGACCATTCAGAAAGAATTGGGCGATTCGGATGAGCAACAGGCTAACGCTATGCTTGAACAATCCAAGCAAAAGAAATGGGGTGACAAGATGCAGGCCATCTTTGAGAAAGAACTCAAGAAACTGCGCCGTATGAACTCTCACGCTCCAGAGTATGCTACCCAACAGACTTATCTTGATACTCTACTTGAGTTGCCTTGGAATGACTACTCCGAGGATAACTACGATATTCGTCACGCACAAGAGATCTTGGACAAAGACCATTATGGTATGGAGAAAGTCAAAGAGCGTATCATTGAATATCTGAGTGTGCTGAAAATCAAAGCATTGAGTAAGAATCCTGACAGTATGAAAGCCCCTATCCTATGCCTTTATGGCCCTCCTGGTGTGGGAAAAACAAGTCTAGGTCGCTCTATTGCTGAAGCGTTAGGACGCAAGTATGCGCGTATCAGTCTAGGTGGTCTGCACGATGAGTCAGAGATTCGTGGTCATCGCCGTACCTATATCGGTGCTATGCCTGGTCGTATTATTGAGAATTTACGAAAGGTCAAGACCAGCAATCCTGTATTTATCCTTGATGAGATAGACAAAATAGGTTCTGACTACAAAGGTGACCCTACTAGCGCACTATTAGAAGTGCTTGATCCTGAGCAGAATAATACTTTCCACGATAACTATCTTGATGTAGACTATGATTTGAGTAAAGTGCTCTTTATTGCTACGGCAAACTCCCTAGATACTATACCTCGTCCATTGCTTGATCGTATGGAACTGATTGAGATGACGGGTTACTTGCAAGAGGAAAAAGAGGAGATTGCAAAACGCCACCTTATACCAAAAGAGTTGGAGAACCACGGACTAAAAGCATCTCAACTCAAACTTAAGAAGAGCATTATCTCTACTATTATTGATGGCTATACACGCGAGTCTGGCGTGCGTGGATTAGAGAAGAGAATAGCTGCTGTATGCCGCAAAGTGGTAACTAAAATTGCACTAGAAGAACCTTATAATGTGAGTGTTACAGAGGAAGACCTAGTAAGTTACCTCGGCAAGAAACGCTATACTCGCGATGAATGGGAGACCAATAAATACATTGGTGTAGTTACTGGACTTGCTTGGACACAAGTGGGCGGTGAGATCTTATTCATCGAGACATCACTCTCCCCATCCAAGACACCTACTCTTACCCTTACAGGTAATCTAGGCGATGTAATGAAAGAGTCTGCTACCATAGCATTGGGTTATATCAAAGCGCATGCCGAACAGTTTGGTATTCCACGCAAGAAACTAGACTCAACCTCTCTACATGTACATGTACCAGAGGGCGCTACTCCAAAGGATGGACCTAGTGCGGGTATTACAATGACTACAGCTATGGTAAGTGCTCTTACAGGCAAGAAAGTACGCGAACGAATTGCTATGACAGGCGAGATGACTCTTCGTGGTAAAGTACTACCAATAGGTGGCGTCAAAGAGAAACTATTAGCTGCTAAACGCGCTGGTATTGTGGACATTATCCTCTGCGAAAAGAATCGCAAAGATGTAGATGATATACCTGCAAAATACCTCAAGGGTCTTAAATTCCACTATGTAAATGATATACAAGAAGTCATTGACTTCGCAATAGTGAAATAAATCTATGCAAATAGATGCATTAGCACAACTGATGGCTATGCATCCTGAAGTGGATGTGTTGAGTCAACCACTCAGTAGAAAGCGCAATGGGCACTTTCTACTGAGTGGTTTATATGCATCTGCTAAAGCAATTATACTTACTTCTCTACATAAGCAATTAGCAAGAATTGGTGCTGCACAACCTATGATGATTGTCCTAGACGATACAGATGCAGCACAATATATGTATGCCGACATCAAGACGCTAATAGATGAAAGAGATGTATATTACTTCCCTTGCTCGCAGCGTAGACGACAGAAAACAGACGAGGCACTAACCGTACAACGAACAGAAGTTCTGACCGCACTATTAGGTGATGAAGCGAAAAGCGAAAGGCGAAAAGTAAGTCCCATTATCGTAACAACAGCAGAAGCATTGGCAGAGGCGGTACCTAATCCGCAAGTACTAGAGAAGAACAAGATTTCACTCTCTATAAGCGAGGAAATACCTATCTCTATGCTAACAGAAATGCTACTAAACTTGGATTTTAAACGGGTAGATTTCGTCTATGAACCTGGACAATTTGCTGTTCGAGGTGGAATCGTTGATGTATATAGTTTTGCACACGATATTCCTGTGCGAATAGATTTCTTTGGAGACGAGATAGATAGTATTCGTGAGTTTGAATTAGAAACACAACTCTCTAAAAATAAGGTAGATAGCGTAGATATTGTAGGCAGTCAGTCTGACGAGAAAGATATTACCACAATTTTGGCATATTTACCTCAAGAAACGCTATGGATTAGTAGTGATTTTGGACTAATGAAGTTCAAAATGACTAGCACAATCACAGATATTACAGTAGAGGCTGTTCTGGATAAGATTTGGCAATCTAGCACCTTGGAACTTAACCAGCGTTCCACTTTTGATAACCACGAAGTAGTCCGTTTTGATACCCTTCCACAACCAACTTTCAATAAGAATTTTGAACTACTCATTGAGGATCTACAGCAAAATATTGGTAAGGGTTATAAGATTTATATTCTAGCCGATCAAGTCAAACAGACCGACCGACTGAAAGCTATCTTTGATGACAAAGAGTCAGGAATTCAGTTTATAGCGATTGATCATACATTGCACGAAGGTTTTATAGATCATAGCGCAAAGATTTGTTGTTATACTGATCATCAGATATTTGAGCGTTACCATCGTGTGACACTTCGCTCAGAGAATGCTCGTCGAGGTAAGGCAATTATAACGCTAAAAGAGATTAACCAACTGCAAGTAGGCGATTATGTTGTGCATGTTGATCATGGTATAGGTCAGTTTGCTGGTTTGGTAACTACGAACTTCCACGGACGACAACAAGAAACTATCAAACTTACCTACAAGGGTGGAGATACTGTATTCGTGAGTATTCATAACCTACATCGTATATCCAAATACAAAGGTCGCGAAGGTAGCGAACCTACTATATCTCGTTTAGGATCAGGCGCTTGGGAGCGTATGAAAGAGCGTACCAAAGACAAAGTCAAGGACATTGCTCGTGATTTGATTCAGCTCTACGCTACCCGCAAACAGCAGAAAGGCTTTGCCTATACGCCTGATGGCTATATGCAGCACGAGCTAGAAGCATCTTTTCTTTATGAGGATACACCAGATCAAGCTAAGGCGACTCTAGATATCAAGCACGATATGGAGAGCCCAATGCCAATGGATCGATTGGTTTGTGGTGATGTAGGTTTTGGTAAAACAGAAGTAGCTATGCGTGCTGCTTTTAAAGCAGCCACAGATGGTAAGCAAGTTGCAGTATTAGTACCTACAACGGTACTTGCGTTGCAGCATTATAATACATTTAAGGAGCGTTTCCGCGACTTCCCTGTGCGTGTGGAGTATGTTAGTCGCAGTAAGACAGGCAAAGCGCTAAAAGCATTGCTAGATGACTTGAAGGAGGGTAAGATAGATATCCTCATTGGTACACACAAATTGGTGGGTAAACAAATCGAATGGAAAGATCTAGGATTGCTCATTATAGATGAAGAGCAGAAGTTCGGAGTTGCTGTTAAAGAGAAACTCAAAGCGCTGCGAACAAATGTAGATGTGCTGACTTTGACAGCAACGCCTATCCCTCGTACATTACAATTCTCGCTCCTAGGTGCACGCGATTTAAGTGTTATCAATACCCCTCCACCAAACCGTTATCCTGTTCAGACAGAGATGATCACGCTAGATGATGAGGATATAATGAAGGAGGCAATTCAACTGGAGATGCAGCGTAATGGACAGATATATGTGGTGTGCAACCGCATAGAGATGTTGCCGCGTATAGAAGATAGAATCCATCGATTGATACCAGAAGCTCGAACCATCATAGCGCACGGACAAATGCCTCCGGGCGAGATGGAAGAGGCGCTGGAGAGCTTTATCAACTATGATTATGATATTTTGATTGCTACTACAATTATAGAATCAGGTGTAGATATTAGCAATGTAAATACTATCATTATCCATTCGGCACAGAATTATGGTTTATCCGACTTGCATCAGTTGCGTGGTCGTGTAGGTCGCTCTAATCGCAAAGCATATTGCTATTTGGTAACTCCTGATCGTGAATTGCTGACATCTGATGCACGCCGCCGATTGGATGCACTAACCACTTTTGCAGAGTTAGGAGCAGGTTTTCAGTTAGCTATGCAGGATTTGGATATTCGTGGTGCGGGCAATATGTTGGGTTCAGAACAAAGTGGTTTTATTGCAGATTTGGGATATGATACTTATCAACGAATTTTGAACGAGGCTATGGAGGAGATTCGTGAGGAGATGATAGCAAGTTCTCCCGACAATTCTGCACTATTCTGCTCCACACTACACTATAGTACTCAATCGAAATGGTGGTGCAATGATTGTCAGTTAGAGAGCGACTTATCTCTCGGATTTCCAAGTACTTATATCGAAAATATTGCAGAGCGTATCACCTTGTATCGCGAATTAGATAATCTAGGCGATGAGGATGCACTTCTCGCATATCAAAAGCGATTGATTGATCGTTTTGGTCGCTTGCCAGAAGAGGCAGAGCAACTACTTAATGTAGTAAGATTGCGTTGGCTCTGCTGCAAGATGGGTATAGAGAAAGTGGTGCTAAAGCAAGAGCGATTGACTCTGTTCTTTACAACAAAGAACAATAAATACTGGCAATCGGAGATCTTTGGTAAAGTAGTAGAGTTTGTGCTTACCCGTCCACAAAGATGCCGTCTGGTGGAGGACAAGGACCGCCAAGGCAAACCAACGGGCAAACGCTACGCCACCATCCAACAAGTGAAGACGATTGGTGGTGCACTAACAGTATTGAGTAAGATATTGGGAGAGTAGTTATACTTACTCCATAACCTCACCGAGGGCAGAAAACATATTTAGCGTATCGCGGTTGACGGCTTCGTGTTGCTGTAAAGTATAGTCTGCCTTCACCTTATCTAAAATACGCTTAACGATTTCCATCATCTGCCCATCAGCAGTATAATCAGCTGGGCAAGCAAAGTTTACACGACCTTCAGAAAGTAGTTGCTGGGCAAGCGAGCGCTTCTTATCGTTGCCATATACGGCAAAACTATGTCCACCATTTGCTTTTATTGTACGCATACATGGTACATCCGTCTCGCCATCGCCAAAATAAATCATTCGTTCGAATGGTACAGGGCGTTGGTTAGATGGTACAAACTCGTTGATTCGTACTCGGTCGCTCACTTCTCGAATACCTTTGTTGATCTTGAAGAGAAACTGTGTCTTTTTGGTATAATCCACTACTACAGCTGGCCAACAGGCATCTCCTTGTGCATCATAGAGATATGTGCAGGCATAGATTTGCTCAAACTCTTTAGCAATACTACATCCCTCAATCATCTCCTTGATACCCGAACTATTGATATAATGCTTGACCTCTACACCAATCTGGGTTGCATAGTCGTTGATGCATGCGAACCATTGCTCAACGCCAGGAAAGAACTGCACATTGCTACCATAGCTGCGTAGAAAATTGCGTGAGCAATGAATACCTGCTCGCTCTGCTTCTGCTTGAATAGCATACATAACAACAGCTATTCCACCTGCATCATTGGTTTTGGCTAATTGGTCGCATAGATTCCAAAAATCAGCAGGGTTATCATAGCCTAAAGCTTGCAAGAGTCCAAACTCCTGCATATTACCAGGCGCCAAAGTGCCATCAAAGTCGTAGATAAGAGCTACAGTAGGAAGTGTATTAGTCATATGATGATAATTTGCTGCAAAGATAATGAAAATAAATCAATGTTCAAAAAAATAGCGAAAAAAAAGTGCTGTATTTGCATAATTGAGAAAAAAGCAGTACCTTTGCAATCGCATTTAGAGGAAAGTTGTCTGAGTGGTCGAAAGAGCCGCACTCGAAATGCGGTATACGCGCAAGCGTATCGAGGGTTCGAATCCCCCACTTTCCGCCGGAAATAACCCATTATACCCGCAAGGGGTGTAGTGGGTTATTTATTTAGACAGGAGAGCCTTCTGCACCCAACAATTGAGGGCTCTTATCTCGCTATTAGCTCGAACGATACGCGATATATTCATATCGCTAGCAAATCCCCCACTTTCCGCCGTAAATAACCTATTATACCCGCAAGGGGTGTAGTGGGTGATCAAATAAATAAACCACTAATCCGCAGATGGATAGTGGTTTATTATTATTTCATATATATAAAATGTGAGTCTCTTGCCTAATTGGCGAGAGATTATCGCTCTTCAAATGTACCATCCGTGTAGAAGATAATAATCTTCTGCACTTGTCTGGCCGCTACAGGCTGTGAATTCTTTTCTGGTATCTGCAATACTTGTTTTATACCAGCTGCTAATTTAGCCGCAACATCAACCTCTGAAGGCGAAGGATTAGCTTCAAGTTCTGTAAACAAATTTCTTTCACCAAGAATAGTTGGGGTAGCATCAGGTCTATACATTTCTCCTATACCTAATACCAACCAATCTGAACTAATAAATGGAAAATGCTGCAATGCATTCTCTAATAGTTCTAAACTAGGCTTATTTCTACCACCAAATATATTTGATAATGTACCAGCACTAATACCTAACTCAAGGGCGAACTGTTTTGCATTCATTCCCTGAGATTCCATTATTTTGAATAATCTATCACGATGTGTCATTTTATTCAATTCTCATAAGGTTAATAAATTCGCTGCAAAGGTACAAAAAATATTTCACATATGCAAATCTTTAGAATTCACAAAAGAAAAACACAGAGAGTTCACATTTGAAAAGCACATAATTTACAGTGAAGCTCATAAAGATGTGAATAATGGTAGTATGTATCGTAACTGTAATCAAATACACTTGTTGTATTACTTTATACTTTTCACATAACTATGCTGATATTTAGTAGTTTATGTGAAAAACATATCTAATTATTGGCAATATACACCATTATGGTATAAATCTGCAAAAACAACTATACTGATACTTTATGCGATTTATCTATTTGATTGGTTTATAGTCTATTATAGGTTGAAATGCGTGTAATTATTTTTCGTATTGTTTTGGTTATTGATTTAGCTACGGGATGATTATGTGTGATGAAGTACTAGTTTTGTGTTGTGTTTTTGGTGTTTTGCGTGGTGAATATGATATGTGAATTTACTTGTGAAATTTACAATATTGTATGTGTTATTTAGAAATTCACATAATTGATTTGGTGCAATAATGTGTATTCGGATATAGCTATACCCTACTCTACAAATTGTAGAATCTGTACGATATTGTAAAAGAGTGGAAAATTTGAAGTAGTGTGAGAATTGAATATTTTTGATTGAACTGTGTAATTGTACAGAATATTGAATTCTCGTAAAGTTTAAAATAATGCTATATTTGCACCACTTTTGAGTTGTTAGTGGTCAAATAATAAGGTGCATTGCTTATTTGAAGACGAATAAGCGTAGGATAATCTACGCTTGACATATTACATATTTATATTGTATAGGTAGCAGAAATCCTATGCTTATCCTATATTCTATCCTTATTGGTTGGAGATATGTATTGAATTGGAATATATATAGCTCTACTCTACATCTAATGATGTAGGTAGAAAGTTTCGCTAGTATAGATATACGGTAGGAGAGACTTATTTATTTTTGATTGTATCAAATCCTTGACCAAAGACACCGCTGACATTTGCTTGGCTAACAAAAGCATTTGGATCAATGGATTTGATTATTTGGAAGATGAGATGACTCTCGTGCTTACGAGCAAGAACGGTTACAACACGAATAGTCTGTTGGCTATACCACCCTGTTCCATCTAGAACAGTTACACCACGATGAACTGTCTGGTTGATTGCAGTAGCAATCTCTGCATATTTAGTAGAAAAGATAAAGAACTGTACAGATTGACGGAGACGAGCCATTACCCAATCCAGGGCTACGGTATAACTAACGGTCATACAAAGACCATAGAGTATACGCTTAATTTTGAAGTCTACAACATCCATTCCTTGTACATAGAATTGCTCAGGAATAGGTAGAAAATAACTACTAGCAATGATGATTGCATCGCAGATAACCATCACCTTACCCAACGATACATCCTTGTAGTTATGTATTATCATAGCAACGATATCCGTTCCGCCAGAGGAACCGTTATTAAGCATAACGATACCTAAACTGATACCGAATACGAATCCACCTATAATACAAGCAGAAATAGGGTCCTCGATAAGCGGAGTGGCACGCATAGGTATGACACGGTACCAAAATGCGAGTGCTATAACACCTACTAGTGTGCGTATGCAAAAACGCCAACCAACTGTAAGGGTTGCTATGAGTAGCAGTATGATATTGATTGTTAATGAGCTAATCCATAGTGGAATAGATCCGCCATACTCTGGGAATATATCCGCTAAAAGTCCTTGTGTAGCATAGTAAATGATGGAACAAATACCAGTGAGTCCAGCACCTACCACATTTTGAGGCACAAAGATCCAGTTAACCATAAGGGCAAAAGGAAAGAGCGCGAGGATGATCATTAGATACTCGCGTATGGTGCTTTTTAATGGATTTTGTTTGAGTAATGGTTCCATCAAGAGAAGAGTTGAAAAGTTCTAAGGGTTCTAAAAGTTCTAAAGGTAAAAGGACTTATGCTTTATCTTTGATAGATTCAAAACCTTGTCCGAATACGCCACGCACTTGACTTTGGCTAACGAAGGCAGTAGGATCAATAGCGTTAACGAGTCGGAAGATGGTTGCAGACTCGTGTTGGCGAGCAATGGTAGTTACTACTTTAATAGGTTCTTTAGAGTATCCACCTTGTGCATCCATAAGTGTGACACCGCGTGGAACTTGAGTCATAATAGCTTGCGCTATCTCTTCGTATTTGGTACTGAAGATAAAGAACTGTACGGATTGTCGAGTCCGATTAAGCACCCAATCAACAGCTGTTCCTGCCATAAAGGTGTAACAGAGACCAAAGAGGATTTTTTCAAGACCGCGACCAAAAGGTAGTTCTTTGATCTCTGGAAGGAAGTAAGCACATAGAATAATAACGATGTCACAAGCCATAAGTACTCGTCCCATAGGTAAATGCTTAAACTTATTGACAATCATAGCTACAATGTCTACTCCACCCGTGCTACCATTATTTAGGAAAACGATACCCAAGAATGATCCCATAAACAGACCACCAAGGATAACTGCCATAAATGGATCAGTAATGACTGGTTCTGCTGGTATTTCGATGACTTTTAGCCAAATAGTATACCAAAGTACACCCCATAGTGTACGCACGCAATAGCGCCAACCTACTGTGAAGAAGGCAGCTATCAGCAATGCAAGATTGCACACAAACGAACTTAGCCAAATAGGAATAAAAGTGTCTGTTGCAAAATATAAAATCTCACACAGACCAGTTAGTCCACCACCTACGATAGTGTGTGGTACCAAAATCCAGTTGACAGCAATAGCGTATGGAATAGTACATAAGATAATCATAACATACTCCTTGAGTGCAATCAAGGGTTTCATACGCTGATAGGATTTGAGTTGATCTTTAAGTGCTTTAGTTAACTTTACCATAAATAGTCCTTAAGTTCTAAATTTGGAGTTTTAGGCATCAGATGATGCGTCTAAATGTTATTTTTCGAGTCTTGCAACCAGGTTTCTGTCGCCCCAACCATTGTCAACGCGGCAAACTGGCAACCAGAACTTGTTTTCGCGTACCCAAGCTGCAGGATAAGCAGCTTTTTCACGAGAATAAGTATGGTTCCATTCATCTGCAACTACCTCATATTCAGCGTGTGGCGCATTAACAAGTACATTTTCTTTTGCGTCTACTTCTCCATTTTCTACTTCTGAAATCTCTTTGCGAATAGCTAATAGTGCATCTATAAACCTATCTACTTCGCAGAGAGATTCACTCTCTGTAGGCTCAATCATAAGGGTTCCGTGTACTGGGAAGGAGAGTGTAGGTGCGTGGTAACCAAAATCCATAAGTCGTTTAGCAATATCAGACTCGGTGATACCAATTGAGTGGAATTGGCGGCAGTCAAGAATGAGTTCGTGTCCTACTCTACCTGTTACGCCTGTATAAACAATGCCGTATGCATCTTTGAGTTTAGCAGCCATATAGTTGGCAGACAGGATAGCAGCAGCTGTTGATTCGCGCAATCCCTCTTCGCCCATCATTCGGATGTAACCATAGGAGATGAGTGCCATATTTGCATTGCCATAGAGGGCGCTTGATACGCGGTTGAGGTCAACAGTTGGAAGTGCAGGTACAAGGTGCTCTGCGCAGCAGATAGCTCCTACACCAGGTCCACCGCCTCCGTGAGGGCTAGCAAATGATTTGTGGAGATTGAGGTGGCAAACATCAGCACCGATGATACCAGGATTGGTATAACCTATTTGTGCGTTCATATTAGCACCGTCCATATACACTTGGCCGCCACAATCGTGTACGATTTGGCACATTTCGCGGATAGCCATCTCAAAGATACCGTGTGTAGAAGGGTATGTAATCATACAACCTGCTAGGTTGTCGCGATGTTGTTCTGCTTTCTCACGCCAGTCGTTGAGGTCGGTATTGCCATTCTCATCGCATTTCACCACAACAGGTATCATACCAGCTTGTGCGCAAGATGCAGGGTTCGTACCGTGTGCAGATGCAGGGATAAGCAAGATATTGCGTTGACCTTGTCCTTGTTGGTTGAGGTATTCACGGATTGTCACTAGACCAGCATATTCGCCAGCGGCACCTGAAGTGGGTTGGAGGTTGCAAGCTGCAAAACCTGTAATGGTAGCAAGTTGTTGCTCTAGTTCTTCTAGTACTTCTTGATAACCAGCTACTTGCTCTACTGGAGCCAATGGATGCATACCCATAAATCCTGGATAAGTAACAGGAATCATAGCGGCTGCAGGATTGAGTTTCATTGTGCAAGATCCGAGAGGAATCATACTGTGTGTAAGAGATATATCCTTGCGCTCGAGGCGTTTGAGATATCGCATCATCTCGGTCTCGGTATGGTATTTCTTGAATGTCTGCTCTTGCAAGTAGTCCACTTCGCGTACATTCTCCTCGCTGATAGCCCATAAGCCATGGAATGCTTCGTCGCTATCTTCGTATTGTGCAAGATTGTCGCTAGCAGCAGCAAAGAGGTCGATGATATCATTCATATCATCTACGGTAACGGTCTCATCAAGTGAGAGCCCTACCCAACCCTCTTGGTCGTAGTAAAGGTTGATGCCACGCTCTTGCGCTTCTTGGCGAACGCGTTCAATAGTAGTTTCGACAGGAATGATATTCAGTGTATCAAAGAACTCAGTATTCTCTTGCTCGTATCCGTATGCTTGGAGCATCTCATTGAGGTATGCTGCTTTGCCGTGGATACCTTCTGCTATTTCACGAATACCTTCTGCACCGTGGTAAACACCGTACATACCTACCATAATAGCTGATAGTGCTTCGGCTGTACAGATATTGGATGTTGCTTTCTCGCGTTTGATATGTTGCTCGCGTGTTTGGAGAGCAAGGCGGAAAGCAGGTTTATCGTGTGTATCTTTGCTAAGACCGATGATACGACCTGGCATATCGCGTTTGTATTCCTCGCGTGTAGCCATATAACCAGCAGTAGGACCACCATAGCCTAGAGGCAAGCCCATACGCTGTGCAGTACCGCACATAATATCTGCGTCAAGTGGTTTGAGCAGTGCAAGTGCCATAAGGTCTGCAATCACGCTGACTTTCATACCTGCATCGTGGCAATCATTGATAAAGGCGGTGTAGTCCTCAACTGATCCCTCGGCATTAGGCCATTGTACAATAGCGCCAAAGAATGGTCCATTAGCAGCAAGCCACTCTGCGGTTACTTGTTCGTAGTTGACCATTACTAGTTCAATGCCTTGTCCTATTGCGCGTGTGCGCATTACAGATAATGTATTCTCAAAAATCTTGTTGTCAACTAAAACTTTGTTCACACCTGCTTTTACCATATCTCGTGAACGAAGGTTACGCATCATAGTTACTGCTTCTGCTGCAGCAGTAGCTTCGTCAAGAAGTGAACAGTTAGCTAGAGGAAGACCTGTGAGGTCGCTGATCATAGTTTGGTATACGAATAATGCCTCAAGACGACCTTGACTGATCTCTGCTTGATATGGAGTGTATGATGTATACCAAACAGGGTTTTCAAGGATATTGCGCTGAATAACAGCAGGGGTAATACTACCATACCAACCACGACCAATATATGAGCGATAGAGTTGGTTTTTAGCTGCCATTTGGTGCATAGTAGAAAGGTGCTCTTGCTCGGTGAGTGGCTCGTCGAGGTCAAGCGGCTCCTCCATAAGGATATCCGCTGGCATGGTTTGCGCGATGAGTTCGTCGATAGACTTTACACCAATAGTGTCGAGCATATGCTGTTGTTCGCTCTCATTAAGGCCAATGTGCCTTGATTGTAGGTAGTTGGTTTTCATATGGTTGTATGATTTTAGTATATACTTATGCAAATTTGCCTACAAAGGTACAAATTTTCTAAAACATATGCAAATTTTGACAAAAAAAAACGGAGAGATTTTTGTTGATCTCTCCGTTTTGTAGTTTGCCATGACTTATTAAAGCCTATAGCGGAAGAATCACTTCACTTGTTGACCCATAATATTGAAGGTCTTGTCGCCGATCACAATAAGTACTTGACCATTGCGAATAACCTTAACAGCTTGCTCAACAATGATATTGTTCTCTACAGAAGTAGTAGCAGACTCTTTCCAGATAGCGTAGATGGTACCAGCCCAACCAGCAGGAAGAACAGTCATAGCCTCGCCTGCACCTTCTGCATTGTCATACCAGCCTACGAACTCGTAACCAGTCTTAGTAGGAGTTGGGAGAGTGTAGTCAGCCTCAACTGGTTCTGTTGGCAATACAACTGCACCCTTAGCTGCTTGGTATGCAGGACCCCAGTTTTCTGGCTTACCAGCCTCGGTGAAATCTGTACCAGCAGCGCCGTTAGCACCAGTAGTAGCATTGAAGAATGCGTGAACAGCCCAGCGCCAAGCACCTTCGTTAGCAGCAGCCATATCAGTTGGCAAGTTTACGCCCTGACCAGCAGCTATGTTCAATACATAGTCACCCAACCATTTATACTCAGATGCGGCGTCAGTCATGATTTCTTGCATCTTAGCAGCAGCGAAAGTAGAAACCTTGTCAATAGGTTGATCTGCGCGTGCGAGATTGTAGTACTCATTATAATAAGGTTTGAAAATCTCCCACAACTCAGCGTTGGTAGGAACCTCTACAGTTGGGAACTCACCACCGTTCAACTCCCATGTGATAGTTGTAGGCTCTACAACAGGAAGTGCACCAGAGATGGTTACATTATAGATAGAACCCGTAAAGTTGTTCTTAAACTCACCAGTTACGGTAATTACATTATCAACTGTAGTAACAGTACCGTTCATACACATCCAAATATACCAATCCCCTACGCCATCTACAAGGAATGCCTCTGTAATTTGGATAAAGCCTTCAAACTGTTTTTCAAGACCTTCGAGCAAGAGGGTGCTCTCGCCCCATTGAGCAGAGATATTTACCAACTCATAGGTACCACCTAAACCATCAGGAAGTTCCTCTACGGTGATAGTAGCGTCCTCAATAACTACATCAATTACCTCTACTGGAACAGAATACATAGTCAAGTTGAGACCTAATTTGCCTTCCATATACTCTACAACAACAAGACCAGAATATACATCTGTTGCAAGCTCCTCGCTGTATGTCTTGGTAATAGTACCTTCAACAACAGGAAGCTCTGTCTCCATCCAACCTTGTACAATTGCCAAATAACTATCTGATGTAAGTTTACCCTCAGAGTCAACTGCCAACATTACATTAAGACCTGTATTTGCATCATCAGAAGCTGTCAATACAAGGACATCGCCCATCTCGGTAACTTCCAAGTTGGTCATGGTAACATCCATAATCTCATACTCTGGCTCTGCTGGAGCAGTTTGTTTTTTATACACCGTAATTGGTTTTTGTGTAGCACTTGCATAGCATGAGAACAAGTTGCTGCTTTGGTTATATTGCATTACATTACGGTTTGTACTAGCTGTTGCTACAATAGAAGTAAGAGTGTCTGAAACTGAAATAGTCCAAGAAGAATTATCAGATATAGCATTTTCTGTTTTCAAGTGGTTAGAACCAGCAGAAGCTGCATAAATATATCCCTCTCCAGTATTAAATGCGAAAGTTCCTTCAACTGCACCAGTTTCCAATGTAAATACTTGTACTTGGGGAGTCGCCTTAACGGTATTCTCATCTTTGATTACAATAGCGACACCACGATTGTTACTATTTTGTGTTGTACTCATAGCAACATCATATTCTTCAGCTACAATAATAATCTGATCATCAACAGCCAATGTAGAAGCATCAGTAACTAATACCCATGTATCTTCTGTAATAGCCAAAACATTTAATGTGTATTTAGCTTCTGCAGCATAGTAGTCATCTGTTTCAGCAAATGTAGCAACAATGTTGGTTGTACCACCACCTACTAATTCAATAACTCCAGTAGTTGCATTAATTGTAGCTACATCAGCATTAGAACTACTATATGTAACGCCTGTTAAATCCTCAGGAGTGATAGAAAGTGTAGGGAATTCAGTCTCTGAACCTAGGATAGCATCACAAGTAGAAGCGCTCCATGTCAAAACAACAGCTTCCTTTACAGGACCGCCAGCCGAAGGATTGTAAACTACAGTAATAGTTTTGATATACAAAGCCTTGCTAGTAGTTTGAGTAAAATTGATTTTAATCTCACCACTGCTATTACCCGTACCTGTGTAATCTGTAGAACTAGTAGTGAGGGCAGAATTAATGTATTCTGTATCACCAACAGTTACTTTTAAGTTTGCAGTTGCACTTTTTGCAGTTGCAGCATTAACTGTAATACTTTGGATTTCACCAGGAATAATTGCACTTAAAGTAAAGTCTGTTGCTGGTTTACTACCAGAACCAAGTTGGAAACCTTTGTCTGTGTTGCCGTCAAAGCCCACATATCCTACAGATGGATAGTTCCAAGTAACTCCACCCAAGTCAGCAGACCCCCCACTAGTGTTAAGAACATTTTTTTCAAAAGTGTAGGTGTAAGTGTCAGCAAAGCTCACCAATGAGATGAACAATGCCATCAATAAGAAGGAGAATTTCTTCATAAAGATTTGAATTTTAAGTTAATAATTATTGTTTATATATTGTATTTGTTATTCTTTCGGAAGGGTGTTAGGGTATTTATTCCTTAACTATTCGTTAACGATTCGTTAACTATCCCTTAACCATCCCTTAACCAAACTATCGGTATTCCATTTGAGTGGTAACGAGGTGGTAACGGGATTGATAGGTAACTACTCTACTCTTCTGTGGTGTCTGTTTGTGTCTCCGTATTACCGCTACGCATGACCACAGGTTTGAAGCGTTTTTGGCGAAGTTGCCAGCGTTCGCGTGCATATTGTTGCATATCGGTTACCACATCCATCTCGTCAATAATCTCAAGGCCGAAGATTGTTTCGATTACATCTTCAAAAGTAATGATACCTTGTAGGCAACCATAATCATCTATAACGACACCTATCTGTGATTTCTCTTTGAGCATTGCGTCAAAGATATCTCCCACATTCATCTCCTCGTTGAAGTACAGTAGTGAGCGTTTGATTTCGCCTAGGGTCTTTTGGAACTGATCTTCGGTAAGTTCTTCTAGCGCATCTCCACGAAGCACATAGCCAGTTATGAATTCAGGTGAGTCTGCGTAAACAGGTATACGAGAGAAGTGGTCATATGCATCGCTATCGTAATACTCGCGGAGTGTCATCTTCTCTGGTGCAATGGCAGCCACTACGCGTGGTGTCATAATCTCATAGGCCTTGACCTCGTTGAGACGCATTACATTGCGAATAATCTTATTCTCATCTTCTTCAATCACGCCTTCCTCTTCACCCACATTAGCCATAGCTATCACTTCTTCGCGACTAACAGCAGCCTCGTCTGGTTCTGGGAAGAGGCGGGTGATATACTCAATAATTTTCACCACAGGATACAGCACCCACACTAGGATTCGAATCATTGATGCGGTAAAGCCCATCAAGTGTTTCCAGTAGGTTGTTCCAATGGTTTTCGGAATAATCTCTGAGAATACGAGTATTAGCACAGTCATAGCGCCACTCGCAACTCCAAACCACGCACTACCAAAGATTAATGTAGCTTGCATACCTACTCCAGAAGCACCAATAGTATTAGCAATGGTATTGAGTGAGAGTATGGCAGCTAGCGGACGCTCGGTGTCAGTTTTGAATTTCTTCATCATCTTGGCGAGTTTGTATCCCTCTTCTTCTCTGAGGTTGATATACGACAAGGTGGTGGACATTAGTACCGACTCCAGCAGACTACATAAAAACGATACGCCTAGGGCGATAAATAAATATAGCAGTAATAAAGGTATAGACCCTTCGGATTCCATATAGATTTAATTATTTGTTATTCATACGATTGAGGAAACACTCAATCGTGTTGCGCATTATTGTAAGCGCGTTATGTATGTTCCTTCATTTTGTTCTGAAATTCCGTGTTTTTTCCTTCTTTTGGAAACTTTCCAAATTCCACAACATTTACGCTTTAGTTGACTACATGTACACTTAATAGAATTGTAATGAGATAGATATTGTGGAATATACTTTTGTTCATTAATATCCATATCAATTAAGAATTTGCGCAATTGAAAATGTTTTTGAACATACGACTTACCTAATATTTGTCGTTCAAGGAAGCACTCAATGGTGTTGCGCATGAGCATGGTGATGGTCATTGGCCCTACTCCGCCCGGTACAGGAGTGATAGCGCCAGCCACTGGCAATACTGCTTCGTAATCCACATCGCCTACGAGTTTGCCGTCCTCGGTGCGGTTGATACCTACATCAATCACAGCTGCACCTGGCTTCACATACTCGGCAGTCACCATCTTCGCACGACCTACGGCAGCCACCAAGATATCTGCTTCGCGGCAAACGGCAGCCAAATCTTTGGTGCGGCTATGAGCAATAGTCACAGTAGCATTGCGGTCAAGCAGGAGTTTAGCCACAGGTTTACCCACGATATTGCTACGACCGATGACTACAGCTTTCTTTCCCGCCATCTCTACACCCGCTTGGTCGAGGAGTTCGATGATACCTTTAGGGGTACATGGGAGGATGCAGTGTTGGTTGAGCCAAAGGCGTGCCACGTTCTCAGGGTGGAAACCGTCCACATCTTTCT
>JAEIGA010005335.1_pt1 | contig 19686 bp, 12 predicted proteins | sample 9270691 | NCBI WGS metagenome assembly JAEIGA01 (sample SAMN17057246, study PRJNA624740) | gut metagenome | biome: biome; isolation source: fecal sample | host: Bos grunniens | place: China: Xizang | collected 2019 | reverse complement strand
CCGGTACAGATACCCCGGTTGTAGCGCCGGTAGAGCCGGTGGTATACCAGTTTGGTGATGAAACCCTCAATGGTGTATTGATGGCCAGCCAAACTGCTGCCATTAAGACTGCATATGATGCAGGTACCTCCAACTGGCGGTTTGAGGCGGCCTCCAGTGCATATCAGTTCCGGATCAAGGCGCTGCACGGTACTACCAGTAACGGTAATAATAAATTTGAAGCCGGCAGTATGCAGTTTTTGGGCGGCAACAATGATTGGTTTGCCCTGCGTCTGCAAGCACCCGGTGCAGGCAAGTACAGCCTGACTTTGACCAATGCCATTGCAACCGACGGCGCAGAAGCCTCTGTTTATTTGTTAAAGGCAGCGGCGATTGACGCAGCTTTGGGCGAAAATGCTGCTGCTTATGCGCAAACCATGAGCGCTGATCCCTATCTTGCCGGCTCAACAGAAGGTTTTGCTGCATTTAAGTCTACCATTGCCGAAGCCATCAAGGGTGAAACTCCTGTGATGGAAGCAGATACCAAGAATCAGACCTTTGCCACCGGCAGCTATACATTTGAAGAAAATGCAGAGTATGTGCTGGTATTTAAGCTGTTTGGCACAGGCTCGATCCGGCTTTTGCTGAATAACCTGACTGCGTCGAAGGTCATTGAAGAAGCCACGGAGTCTGTTGACTATACCTTCTACACAGCAGACCGCAAGGGCACAACTGTCCGTGAGCAGGCCGCAGGCATTAAGGCTGCCTATGACGCAGGTGACCTGAACTGGCGTGTGGAGGCATCCGATACTCCCGGCCAGTACCGTTTACCGGATGACCCTGCCGGCAACAGCAAAACAGGTAATAACCGGTTTGAGTCTGACAGTGCAAGTCTGCAGTATTATACCGGCGCAAGCAGCGGATCCTGGACGCGCTTCTTTGCAGTGCGTATTCAGTCTCCCGGTACCGGTAAGTATGACCTGACTTTGACCCACGGCGGTAACACTTCCGGTGCAGAAAAGGGTAGTGTTTACATTGTGGATGCCGCCATCGTGGATGCTGGTCTGGGTGAAAACGCGCAAAGCTATGCCCAGGCTCTGGCGGATGACCTGTTCCAGAATGGTGTGTACAAAGAGGGCATTTATGCCGAGTACCACGCATTGATCCGCTCCCTGGTGAAGCAGAGCGATGCTGCCATTACGGATATTAACTACTATACACAAAGAGCTACCGCCGGCCATACTGCTACAGGCAGATTTGGCTTTGAAGCCGGTAAGGAATATGTGGTGATCTTCACCTCTGATCTGGGCGGTCCGTCTGCCGGCAGTATGTTTATTTCCAGCCTGAACGCCACCTATTCTGAAGACCAGAGCGAGGAAGAGCCGGAGGAGCCCGAAGTTCCCGAAGGCCCTACCTATACCGACGGTTTGTATGACTTCTACCAGGGCAGAGAAGCCGGCGCATCTTTGGCTGACGGCATCGAAAACCTGGCTGCAATGTACGAAGCCGGCAAGATTAATTGGAAGTACGAAACCAAGGGCGGCAATCTGAATCTGGAAAAGATTTCCTACGAGCCCAAGACCCTTTCTATGCGCGCCATTTCCGCGCCGGATTGGTGGGTGGCATTCCGTATCAAGGCTCCGGCTGAAGACGGTCAGTACAGTATTAAGATGACCCACGGCGCCGGCGGCCAGGGCGCACAGTCCGGCTCCATCTTCGTGATTCCCGGTGATACCCCCACCGAGCAGATCTTCCGCGTTGCTTCCCAGAAGGGCGCAGCATTCACCACCGACTGGTTCTATGGTGAGAACACCGGCGATGTGATCGGCGGTCGTGAGTCTACCACCGGTACTGTGAACTTAAAGGGCGGCCAGGAGTATATCGTAGTCGTTCTGCCCACCTCCACCTCTGCATTGAGTGGCAATGGTTTCTTCTATGTAGGTCAGCTGGAGACAACCCGAGTGGGTGACTATGTGGAAGAGGGCGGCGAAGGTGAAAGCGACGGCTCTTTGGTTTATGAGTTCTATGACTGGGATAACCCCGGTCAGTTCCTGATTCACTATAGAACAGAAGAAGAGCTGAACCGCAAGATCGTTACCGAGAAGATTGCCCAGGAGTATGCCGATGGCACACGGAACTGGTGCTATGCCAAGTCCAACGGCTTTGCCCAGTTCTCCACCGGCACACCTTATATGCAGGTGACCATTGGCGAAACCCAGTATTTCTGTATCAAGATTAAGTCTCCCGGCACCGGTACTTATGAGCTTACCTATAACTATCTGGCAATGAAGGATTCCACCGCAGCGCTCCGTGGCGGCATCTACATTCTGCCTTACAAAGCAGGTGTGGAGTATGCCACCTACCGTGACGAAGCAAACTTTGCCGATGCTGTAATTTCTGCAGAATACTATGCGGACAAAACAGAAATCAAGCAGACCAAGGGTACTTACACCGCCTTCGAAGAGGGCAAGGAATACCTGCTCTGCTTCAGTGTTGAGGACAACGACAATACCAAGAATCTGTCTATTAAGTGCTATCCCCAGTCCATTTCCATGGTGCGTACCGGTGAGTATGTGCCTATCAGCGCAGGTGGCTATGATGACGGCATCGTTTACAACCTGTTCCAGGAAAAGTATGCCAACAAGTGGCTGACTGCCCGCGCAGAAGACGAGTATGTGATGGATAAGATTGCGGAAGAATACGCAGCCGGCAGAACCAACTGGAAATACGAGGGCATGTCCGGCTCTGCCAAGTTCTTCGGTAAGTATCTCCGGGCAGGTGTAGGCGCTGAAGGCGCTGCCTTCGGTATCCGCATCAAGGCCCCCGGCACCGGCAATTACAAGGTCACCCTCAAGTATATGAGGGGCTTTGAGCCCAGCGCTGCCGATATGGGCGAAATGTACATTATGGAAGCCCCGGAAAAGACGATTCCCGGCTCTGAAATCAAGAACTATCTGGCAGGCGAACCTGTAATGGAGCTGGACTTTAGTTGCAGCGGCACCCGTTTCCAGAAGGCATCTAAAGACGGCACCTATATGTTCCAGGAAGGCAAAGAATACATTGTGATGGTTTATGGCGCTGACTCTGGCGATAAAACCAATACCACCGGCAATGCCTATATGTTCTTAGACCGCCTGGTGATGAAGCGTATCGGCGAGTATGTGGAGAAAGAAAAGGCCATCAATGAAGGCGGTATTGTGGCAGAGAATGTGCTGACACAGTTCACATCGGAGGCCTATATGCTGACCACTATGAACGGTCACGATTATTTCGTGTTCTGTTTGACCGGCGGCACCATGCTTATCTATGACCTGGATGAATGGCGTCTTGTAGATGAAGTGAAGATCGACATCGGTACACCCCGTAGCATTTGCCAGGACTTGGACGGCAACTGGTGGATCACCGGCGTTAGTCAGGGCTTGTATTGCTATAATCCTTATACAAGAGAAGGCTTTATGACCGGCAAGATCAGTGGTGGTGGCGACCAGTTCCAGATCGTTTGTGATCCGGAAGATGGCAACCTGTATTTTGCTGCCTATTCTACAAAGGGTATCCTTCTCTATCGCGTCAATCCCAGAACGCTGGAAGTCAAGAAATGGAATATGGAATCCTGGTCCAGATACCCCGGCCCCGGCAGCTGCAGTGTCAAGGGTGATTACCTCTACATCACAGCTTCCAGCGGTGACCGCTGCGAAGTTTGGAAGGTCAACAAGCACACCGGCGCCATTGCAGACAGAGCAAATATTACCCACCGGACAAAGGGTGAACGCTATGTTTACTATTTGTCCCTCATGGGCGATAATCATCTGCTTGTTCACTCTGCCATTGGTGTGACTGTGGTGGATACCAGAGATATGTCCCTGCTTTATGGCGATGCAATAGGCTTGAGGGGTACTTCCAGCCGTATTGCCAGCGAGCCCATTGATGGCAAGTGCTATTTCGTTACCAATGCAGAAGGTCTTTGCTACTTCGACTTGGAGACCGAGACCTTCGGCGCAGTAGGCGGCGAGCTGAAAAACTACAAGACCGGTTTGCGTGTGCCCAATCTGGCAACTATTGACGATAGCCGTCTGACAGAGAAAACTATGATTTCCTTTGGTGGTATGACTGCATCCGGTGTTAGTCTTTACGCCATTAACCTGGAGACCAAAATTTCTGTTGAACTCATCGGCTTGGTGGAGCCCGGTATGGGTACCGGTGCAAATGCTCACACGATCTTTAATGGTGAGCCGGGATCCAATGAGATTATCTACGGACCGATGTTCCCGGATTTCCCCGCCCGTGTGTATAATGCAGCCACCGGTGAGCTTGCCCGTGAATTCAAGACCAACGGACAAAATGACTCCTACTGCTGGTACAACGGCAAGATGTACTTTGGTAACTATTCCTCTGCCATCCTGACGGAAATGAACAATGGCGAGGCAACCAAACTTTTCGTACTCAATGATGACAATTTCAATCAGTCCCGTATTCATGGAATCTGCGGTGGCGACAATAAGATCTTTGCCGGCACCATCCCGGACAACTTCGTCCATGGTGGTATGATTGCCTGGTACGATCTGGAAACGGAGCTTACCTATGTAGTCACCGGGCCAAATCCCGAGGATGTTTACTATGCGAAGGCGTCCAAGGTGACAGCGACCAATGAGTGGTACAGCGTAGTCACCGGAGAACTGGTGAATATGGCAGATGAATGGGATAAGGATGAAGACGGTGATGGTGTAAACGACTCTTTCAAGGGTCCCGTTGCTTATCAGAGTATTGTAAAAGTGATTTATAGCGATGGTTTGCTTTACGGTGTCACCAGCCTCCGTGCCGGCTCCGGCGCCGATGATACACCCAATGCAACCTCTTCGATTTTCATCTATGATGTGGAAAATATGAAGCTGCTGAAAACCATCGATCTGTCTGATTATATTCAGGGTGTACCTTCTACGATCTATACACTCAATAGTTTGGAAGCAGACCCGGATATCTCCAACAAGCTTTGGGGTACGGTAGCAGAAACTCTGTACTCCATGACTTATGATAAGGATACCGGTAAGGTTACCATTCAGGAAGAAATCTCCTTCAATAAGAACAGAACCAACAAAACATCGTCTATCTGTACACCCATAGTTTTTGATGGCGACGATATGTATGTACTCTTTGGACCCATTGGCGGATTGCTGAAGGTCAACCGGAAGGATACTTCCCAGTATACCAGGGTAATGGGCGACTTTGAGACCACTATCCAGGTGCCCACCAGCTTTGTTTTGGGTGATGACGGCGATATTTACTACGTCAGTAAATATTCTCCCCACATCTATGTACTGAATGTGGATATCACCGAGGAAGAGAGAGCATCTGCCAAGGCTGTAGACGATGCCATTAACCTGATTCCCGATATAGTCACCCTGGCAGATCGGGCAACCATTGAGGCGGCTCGGGCAGCTTGGGATGCGATGCCAAAAGCCAACCAGCCGTTGGTGAAGTACCTGGAAAGATTAGAGGAGGCAGAAATTGCTCTGCTGACGCTGCGTATTGATGCCTTGAGTGAAAACATCACCATCGAGGATGAACCGGAGCTGATGGCCATTCGTGCAGAGTATATGGCTTTGGATCTGGAGCAGAGATTGCGCATCGACTTCAAGAAGGTTTCTGATGCAGAAAGCAAGATGTCCATCCTCCGCGGTGAGCGCACCACCAATATGATCGCAAGCATTGGTGAGGTCACCCTGGATAAGCAGCAGCTGATCCGTGATGCTCGTGCATCTTTTATGGCGCTTAGTAGATATGAAAGAACGCTGGTTACCAATATCGAGACACTGAATGCTGCGGAAGCAGCACTGACAGGCCTGCTCCTGCGGGAGGCGGAATCCAGCGCTGTGGAAAAGAAGATCGATGCAATCGGCTTTGTGTTCTTTGATAACACCAAGATCAAGGCCGCAAGAGAAGCTTATGACAAGCTGGACGATGCAGCTAAGGAATGGGTGGATAATTACAGCACTCTGGTAATTGCGGAAATCATTTTCATTGCAGAATATGTATTGGCAGTTGCCTTGGTTGTGGGCGGTGCGATTGTTACGACCATAACTCTGCGCAAAAAGAAGGTAAAAGCAGAATAACCCTTGAAAAAATCATCGGGTAGCAATACCCGATGATTTTTTTCTTTACTTATTACGGTCAAACCACTATAATGCAGGTAGAAAGACTTGATTTTGGGAGGAAGCTTATGAAAAAGAGAATCATTGTTGCAATGCTGTCTGTTTGCCTGTTAGTCAGCTTTGCATTTCCTGCAACGGCTGCGGCGGATACGGCGGCAGCACCGGATATGGAATACAATTTCAGCGAGTATGCCATTAACGGCCAGTATCTGGCTGCCTGTACCAATAATATTTTTATCAGCTATGGCGCACAGACCTTGAACTGGCGGTTTGAAGCGGCATCCAATGCGTATCAGTTCCGGGTGCAAGAGCTCCACCCCAATGCCCCCGGCACCGGTAAAAATATGTTTGTTGCCAACACAATGCAGTTCTTTGGTGCAGACAATTGGTGGTATGCCCTGCGGTTGCGCGCCCCCGGCGCCACAGGCAAATATGCCCTGACCCTGCATAAGGGCGGCAGAGCCCAGACTGAGGTCTATTTCCTCAGCGCCAGGGCAATCGAAAAAGCGTTAGGTGACAATGCTGCATCTTATGCCCAAACAGTGTGTACCGATCCTTATCTTGCTGAAGGTACAGAGGCATTCAAGAAATACAGAGAAGTCATCGATGCTATGCTGGAGACCGCAGAGCCGGTAATGACCGCTGTGCCGGTAGAGGAAACAGTGATGACCGGTGAGTGTTCCTTCAGCAGTGAAGATGAGTATGTAATGGTGATCAAGTATGTCAGCCATGGTAGCCTGACCACACAGATTTCTTCCTTGTCTGCCACCCGGATTGGGGAAGCAGAGAACATCCCCGGCGGCGATCTATTGAATGAAGGCGATGGCGGCAAGAAATTTGATAGTAAGGTAATCCTGATTCCGGTAGCCGTTGTTGCGGTTGTTGGCGGTGCGGTTGCTGCAGTTGCAGTTTCCCGCAAAAAGTCCCCCAAGAAAACAGAAGAATAAAGGCTGAATAAAAAACTACCCGAGGAAAACTCGGGTAGTTTTTGTTTATACAGTTGTTTATTCCAATTCGAAATCGCCGGTGTACAGGCGGTAGTAAGTGCCTTTTTCTGCAAGCAGGTCTTTGTGAGAGCCGCGCTCAATGATTTTACCGTGATCCAGCACCATAATGCAATCGGCGTTCATAATGGTGCTTAAGCGGTGGGCAATAACAAAGGTGGTGCGTCCCTGCATAAGAGCGTCCATACCCTTTTGCACCAGGGCTTCTGTACGGGTATCAATGGAGGAGGTAGCCTCGTCCAAAATCATAACCGGGGGATCTGCTACGGCTGCCCGGGCAATGGAGATCAGCTGCCGCTGACCCTGGGAAAGCCGTGCGCCATTGCCGGTGAGCATAGTATTATAGCCTTCCGGCAACCGGGTGATAAAATCGTGGGCGTTGGCAAGCTTGGCGGCGTGGATACATTCTTCATCTGTGGCGCTGAGCTTGCCGTAGCGGATATTGTCCATTACCGTGCCGGTGAATAGCTGGGTGTCCTGTAATACTATGCCAAGACTACGGCGCAGATCGGATTTGCGGATCTTGTTGATATTGATGCCGTCATAGCGGATCTTGCCGTCAGCAATGTCGTAAAACCGGTTAATGAGGTTGGTAATGGTAGTTTTGCCTGCGCCGGTAGCGCCTACAAAGGCAAGCTTTTGACCGGGATTTGCGTATAGTGTGACATCGTGCAGCACCGTCTTTTCCGGTACATAGCCGAAATCCACATTGTACATGGTGATGTCGCCCTTTAATTCGGTGTAGGTCAGTGTGCCGTCCTCGTGGGGATGTTTCCACGCCCAGTGGCCGGTGTGTTCGGGACATTCCGTAATATTGCCGTCTGCATCGATTTTGGCATTGACCAAAGTGACATAGCCATCATCAGTTTCCGGCTCTTCGTCCAACAGGTCAAATACCCGTTCTGCGCCTGCCAGCGCCATCACAATGGCATTGATCTGGTTGCTCAAATGGCTGATAGGCTGGTTAAAGGTACGGGAGAGAAGCAGGAAGCTTAACAGCTTGCCGATGGAAAGGAGTGTTCCGCCGGAGGCAATGACGATCAGGCCGCCAACAATACATAAAATGGTGTACTGGATATAGCCCAGGTTGTTATTCACAGGACCCATCACATTGGCATAGGCGCCGGCGCGGAAGGCGTTGTTCCGGAGTGTTTCGTTCAGCTCGTCAAATTCCTTTTTGGAAATATCCTCGTGACAGAAGACTTTTACGACCTTCTGGCCGTGGATCATTTCCTCCACATAGCCGTTGAGCTTACCAAGAGACCGCTGCTGACCGATGAAGAAGGTGGCGGATTTACCAACCACAAACTTGGTCACGAACAAAATGCCCGTTACGGTCAAAAGCAATACGCCGGTTAAAATGGGGGAGGTAATGAGCATAACCGCAAAGGTTACGATCAGGGTGGTGGCAGAGGAAATAAACTGGGGAATGGATTGGGAGAGCATTTGCCGCAGAGTGTCCACATCGCTGGTATAGCGGCTCATAATATCGCCTGCCGGATGGGTGTCGAAATACCGGATGGGGAGGGTCTGCATATGGCAGAACATCTGATCCCGGACGGTTTTCTGTGCGCCCTGTCCTACTTTTGCCATCAGGAAGTTATAGGAAAAGGCGGTGACGATGCCTAGTAAATACAGTCCTGCCATACCCAAAAGGTAAAGGATCAACGGCTGATAGTCAGGATTTGCCTGGGAAAGCAGGGGAGTAATATAGCGGTCGATGAGGGTACCCAGAGATTTGGAACTCATTGTCTGGGCGACGGTGCTGGCGATGATGCAAGCAACCACCACCACAAGGGTGAATCGGTACTGCTTCAAATAAGAAAGCAGACGAAGGATGGTCTTTTTGGGGTTTTTGGCTTTTCTGCCGTCGCCGCGCATTCTTACAGGAGGCATATTACGCATCTCCTTTCGTCTGGGAATCATACACTTCCCGGTAAATGGGAGAGGTTTTCAAAAGCTCCGTGTGGGTGCCCTGTGCCACCACGCAGCCGCCATCCATTACCAGAATGGTGTCTGCATTTTCCACAGATGCCACTCTTTGGGCAATGATCAGCTTGGTGGTGATGGGAATTTCCGTTGCAAAGGCACTGCGGATCCTGGCATCGGTGTGGGTGTCCACTGCGGAGGTGGAGTCGTCCAAAATCAGGATCTTCGGCTTTTTCAACAGCGCCCGGGCAATGCAAAGACGCTGCTTCTGACCGCCGGACACATTGGTGCCGCCTTGCTCGATATAGGTATCATACCCGTCAGGGAAGCTTGTAATAAAATCGTGGGCGCAAGCCAAGCGGCAGGCGTGTTCCATTTCTTCATCGGTGGCATCGGGGTTGCCCCAGCGGAGATTGTCTTTGATCGTGCCGGAGAACAGCACATTTTTCTGCAGCACCATTGCCACCTCGTTCCGCAGGGCGGTCAGGTCATACTCCCGTACATCCACACCGCCAACCTTGACAGCGCCTGCTGTCACATCATAAAGACGGGGAATGAGCTGTACCAAGGTGGACTTGGAAGAGCCTGTGCTGCCGATAATGCCCACGGTCTGACCGGCTTCAATGCGGATATTGACACCGGACAGGGCATCCTTACCGGCTGTTTTACTGTAACGGAAGGAAACATCGGCAAATTCGATGGAGCCGTCTGCCACAGCCATAACCGGGTTTTCGGAATTTTGCAGTTCCGGTGTTTCTGTGAGAATTTCATAAGCACGGCGCAAAGGTGCGCGGCTCATAGTGATCATCACAAAGGCCATAGACAGCATCATCAGGCTGGAGAGGATTTGGGTGGTGTAGGTGAACATAGAGCCTAACTGACCGGTGGTCAGTCCCACAGCCGGGTCATTACCGGAGCGCACCACTAAAAGGGCACCTAAATAAGAAATCAGCAGAATACAGATATACACAGCAGACTGCATCAGGGGATTGTTAATTGCCATGATCCGCTCGGCTTTTACAAAGTCTTTGTAGATAGAGTCGGAAACCGAAGTGAATTTCTCCCGCTCTTTATCGCCGCGGACAAAGGATTTTACTACCCGGATGCCGTGGACATTTTCCTGCACCACATTGTTCAGCTTGTCGTAGGTTTTGAAAACCCGTTCAAAAATGGGGTGTACCAGCCGAATCAGCAAAATCAGACCAACACCCAGCAGAGGCAGAACGATGCAGTAGACCCAGCACAAAGTGGGGCTGATGGTGTAAGCCTTGACGGAGGAAAGGATCAGCATCATCGGGCAGCGAATGGCCATACGGATCATCATCTGGAAGCACATCTGCAAGGTGGCAGTATCGCTGGTGAGTCTTGTGACAATGCTGGAGGTGGAGAATTTATCAATGTTGGCAAAGTCAAAGGTCTGCACCCGATGGAACATATCCTGACGGAGATTTTTGGAAAAGCCGGTGGCGGCATAGGCAGCAAAAAATGCCGAGCCAACACCGAAGCCAAGGGATAACAGGGCATACAGGATCAAGGTGAGACCATACTGCCACACAACCGCCATATTGCCGGTTTCAACGCCTAAGTCCACCAGTTTGGACATAACGGACGGGATCTGCACTTCCATCGCCACTTCTCCCACCATACAAAGTGGGCTTAAGATCGCGGCGAGGGTATATTCCCGTACGCATTTTGATAGCCTTCTTAACAATGGGCATACCTCCCCGATAAAAATCATTCTAACATCCTATTTTAGTACCTGGGAAAGCCAAATGCAAGGCATAGAGAAAAAATTTACAAAAATAACATACTTACAAGGCAAAACCGGTTGCAGACACAGTGAAAATTTTGTATAATCAATTTCTAGGGACCGTCGAGGACGCCGGTCCCTACAAAAAGGATGTGAGGGTTTTGGTTGATTGCCATATTCATATGGTTTTGGACGGGGAATATTGGCGCAGTGCCATTGCCCGTCACGCCGGTGAGCCGGATGTTACTTACATTGGCAAGACCCTTGCCCGGTATCGGGAAATGGGTTTTACCTACCTCCGTGACGGCGGTGACCGCTGGGGTGTGGGAAAAACCGCACGGGACTTGGCTCCGGAGTATGGCATCCGCTACCGCACGCCCTTAGCGCCTTTGCATAAAGCCGAGCATTACGGCAGCATTGTGGGAATTTCCTTTGAAGACAGAACAGAATATCAGCAGCTTGTAAAAGAGCAGAAGGCGCAGGGCGCAGACTTTATTAAAATAATGATTTCCGGTTTGATGGATTTTAACCGTTATGGCGCATTGTCGGAAGCGCCCCTGACCGGGGAGGAAATTCGGCAAATGGTAGCCATTGCCCACGATGCAGGGCTTTCCGTTATGGCCCACGCCAATGGGGAATCTGCTTATTGGGCAGCACTTGCCGGGGTGGATTCAGTGGAACACGGTGCTTATTTACAGCCGGAAGCATTATTTGCGATGAAAGAAAATGGCACAGTTTGGGTGCCTACGGTGAGCACCGTTGCCAATTTACGGGGCAAAGGTCGGTATGATGAAACGGCGGTACAGCAAATTCTTGCTGATTTTTATGAAAAGCTCCGGCAATTTGAAAAGCTGGGCGGCTATATCGCCTCCGGCTCAGATGCCGGTGCCTGGCAAGTACCCCACGGCAGCCAGGAAACAGACTTTCTGCTGGAAGCAGGCGTATCGCCACAAACCATTGAAAAAAGCAATCAAGTCATTATAGATAAGTTTTAAGGAGAATCGTATGAGTAAAATATTGATTGGTCTTGCCATTGCGCTGCTGGACTTCGAGCTGCAGTTTGCAGGGGGCAGAGCTTTGGATCTGACACCGGATGTGCTGGGGTACATTTTGGTTTTTCTGGGGATCCGGGAAATCGGCAGATACAGCCCTAAATTCAGCACCACCTATAAAATCGCCTGTTTTGCAGCCATTGCCGCCGGTATTGTGTTTGTTACAAAGCTGGTGATCGGCGAAATAAATATGAGTACGGTCATTATTTTGCTGGGCATTGCAGAATTGGTTTTGCAGGTATTGTTGATGTATTTTCTTGCAGCAGGCTTGCAGGATATGGAAAATGATTTTGCAATTTCACTGCAGAGCAAGTGGTTGAAAATCATTTCGTTCTGCATCATACCGGGAATTCTGTTGGGCTATGCCGGCTTGTTTCTGGCAAGCTTGAAAACAATCGGTTATTTGATCGTGGATATTGGTTGCTATGCCTATCTGTTCCTTTTTATTTTGGCGCGGGAAGCCTATAAAGAATGGCTGATCAGTGAAGAAGAATAATAAAAAACGCAGAGATTGCAATGTGCATTCTCTGCGTTTTCGATTTGTGGATTACTTGAAGGGATTTTCTACGACGCTGCCGGACATTTCTACGGTGTTGCTTTCCGGGTTATCCTGGTTTCCTTCACCCTGGTTTCCTTGATTGCCCTGATTGCCTTGATTGCCCTGGTTGTCGGGGGTGATGGGTTTTACATCTCCGGAGGAGGTGTTGCCGTCAGGCAAAAGACCGGAGCCGTTGTCCACATCCAGATTGCCAAAGCCCATATCGGCATCCAGGTCTAAATCGCCGGTTTGCTCAGTGGATTGGGTGGTATTACTGTCGGGAGTTTCCGGTTTTTCAGGATTTGCCAGGAACCAGATGCCTGCACCAATGGCGGCAACAGCCACGGCAATACAGATGATCAAAACAAGATGCTTTTTAATAAAATTCATTTTCTTTCTCCTTTTCAGGTACTATATCTACCATACACAGAAAACCGGAATTTGTCAATAAAAAATCGGGTCACTCAAGAGTGACCCGATTTGTGATTTGCAATTAAGCAGCGGGGGTGATGGAGATGATATGGGGCTGTACGCCTTCGTACCAGTACAGGTAACCGGTCATATCGATCACATCGCCAACCTGCAGAGCCTGTGCAGCCTCGTAAACATCGGTGCCGTCAGCGGTGAGGTAGGACTCAATGGTGAAGGTGTAGGTAGCGCCATTTACCTCAACATCGAAGTAAATATCGTCGCCCTCAGCGCCTGCGCCGTTCCACTTATACAGGAAGGGAACTTCGTTGCCGTCAGCGTCGGTCTTAGCAACAACAGTTGCGCCCTTGAAGGAAGCCAGCATATTCTGCTTCGCAGCCAGAGCATCGGTGCCCAGTTCAGCAGTTACATCCACAGCTTCTGCGATGTAGGAGCCTTCCAGGATCTCAATGGTGCCTTCCATAATTTCGATTTCGCCGCTCCACTCAGCCTTAGAGCCGGTAGCGCGGATCTTGGTGCCGGGAACTAACAGCTTTGCGTTGTCCTCGGTGCAAGCCATATTGTACAGGAAGTAGCCGCCGTCTTTGTCCTGTGCGTAGATGGTGATGGAGTCATTCCACCAGGACTGGGTGTTCTGCACGAAGCACTCAACGGTCACTTCAGCGCCAACCTCAGCAGCCATATATTCAGCATGGGTCATAACGCCTTCACCCTTAGCGTGGATGTCGACAACGGGGGTCTGATCTTCGGTGTTGGGGGTGTCATCAGCGGGGGTGTTGTCAGCGGGCTGACAGGCGGCAAAAGCCATAACCATACACAGGGCTAACAACAAAGCGAGTAATTTCTTCATAGTAATTCTCCTTTTTATTTGTAGTTGATAGTTGTGCGTCTATGAATGACTTTATTATAACGAATAATAAAAAATAATCAATGGGTTTTTTAATAAGAAATTTATTTTTTGCGTTTTTTGTGATTGTGCAATACACAAAGCCCCATAATCAACCAAATACAGGCTAGAGTGCATAGCAAAATCACCGATTCTGTGGGTAGAGGGCCAAGCTGTGTTGGCTCGGAGGAAACGGTGGCCATTTGGTCTAACCGGTAAAGGGCGGCAGTTTCTGCGTTGATTTTTTCGATATACCCATCGTCCACAGTGTCCTTTTTCCGCACAGCCTTCACAATGCCCTCAATGAGTCCGCCGGCGGCATTTCGCACAGCGGCAGAGCCGTTGAATACGGGAGTGACAAAGGTGTTGTCCATATTCTCAAGCAGGAGCTTGGTGGCATCCAGCTTAATGGAGTAGTAAAGATCATTGTCTTCACCACTGCGGGAAAGGTAGTCGAGGTATACTGCGCTTTCCTGGGCCTTGGTGGTGACGGGAACATAGCCTTCTGTCTGGGCGTAGGGGATTTGTACCGAGTCGGTCAGCAAATATTGCATAAAGAGCCAGGATGCCAATACCTCCTGGGGATCGGCCTTGTTAAAGATACACATAGACGGACCCTGAGAGATCATTTTCGGATTTTCCGGATCGTACTGGGGAATGGGCCTGACCACAGTTTCAAATTCCACCAAAGCGTCTTCGCTGATATCCACCAAAGGCGCGTCAGTGCCCATCCAGGTAGCGCCTGCGGTGGAGTCAATGGCGAAAATACACTGACCGGCATTTAAGAAGTTGGCAGGATAGCCCACATACTTAAAGGTGGAGAATGCACCGTCTGCGGTCTGGCTTGCTACAGTTTTCATAATGGCTTTGGACTGCTCGTTGAATAAAAGCACCTGACCGTCTGCGGTGGAGTAGCCGGCATTTTGCTGGGCGAGCATCTGGATCATCATATTGTCTGTGGATTTATAGATAAAGGGGATCAGAACAGATTGCCCATTCACCTGATAATTGCCGTCTGCATCCTTTTTCAGGGCCGCTTGAGAGACTTCCCAGATAAAATCCCAGGTCAGGATTTCCGGAATGGTATAGCCCAGCTTTTCAACAAAGGTCTTGTTGATATAGCAGGCTTCTGTGGAGCGCATATAGGGCAGAGCGTAATAATGTCCGCCAAAGGAACATTCCTGCAAAAACTTTGGTACGATCTGATCCTGTGTAGGTGCATCGAATAAAACCTCGTCACCGCCCAGACCGTAATGCGCGTCTGTAAACAAAGTGTCCAAAGGCACAACAGTGCCTTCTCCGGAAAGATAGGTGGCAATGTGGTCAGGGTAGGTGATGCACACATTGGGGGTGGTATTGGTTGCGATGTTGGTAATGACATCGTTGTAAATTCTGCCGTAGTCGGTGTAAAGCTTCAGCTTTACCGTTACATTGGGATACAGCGCCTGGAATTCTTCAATGGCGCGCTTATACACATCCACCTGGGTCTTATTGGTGTCGTTTTTTGCCCAGAAGGTGATGGTATGGGATTTGGTGGTATCGAAGGTGTCCGGCACCTGGAAGGTATCGGTGGGGTGTGGGGTCTGTTCAGAGGAAACCGGTTCTGTGGCCGGCGCGACGGTGCCGTGACAGCCGGTCAGCAGTAAAGCGAAAAGGCACAAAAGGGCGATGTATTTTTTCATCCTTTCAGACCTCCTCTGGACACACCGGACATAATTTGCTTCCGAAAGCTCAAAAACAGAACGATCAGCGGCAGGGAGATCACAACTACTGCTGCCATCATAGCAGGAATGTTATCTCTGCCGAAGCCGTTTTCCCGGATTTCCTGAATGCCGTTGGAAACCAGGAAATAATTTTGTTCGTCGGTAATGAGCCGGGGCCATACAAAACTGTTCCAGCATTCGATCACCTTCAAAATGGTGACTGTCACCAACGTGGGTCTGCAAATGGGCAGCATCACCCGCCACAGATACCGCATGTCGGAGGTGCCATCCACCTTGGCGGCGTAATAAAGAGCATCGGGAATCTGGGAGAAATTCTCCTTCAATAGATAAATGTAAAACACCGAGGTCACCGAGGGTAAAATCAAGCCCATAAAGGTGTTGCGCATTTCCATATTGGTCACAGTGACGAAGTTGGTGATGACCACCAGCTCGCTGGGGATCATCATCAGGGATAAAAACAGGGTAAATGCCAGATTGTTGCCCCGGAAATTCAGCCGTGCAAAGGCATAGGCTGCCAGAATGGAAACAAAGAGCATTAACACCGTGGTGGCCAGGGTAAAAATCAAAGTATTGGAAAAATACTTGGCAAGGGGAACATCGCGAAATGCGCTGAAATAGTTTTGCGCAGTGGGGGAGGTGGTAAATAACTGGGGTGTGGTTTCGGCGTTGTAAGCGCCGGCACTCTTAACAGAGGTCAGGATCATCCAGTAAAAGGGAAACAGCACAAAAATTGCCCAAATGCTCAGGAGGGTATAAGTAATGGTTTTGGAAATGCGTTTTTTAGCAAGGGAAGCTTGCTCTGCTTTTTTGTAGTTCACAAGAATCCCTCCTTAATAATGTACATACTTTTTGCTCACCAGCAGATTGATGCAGGTAATGGTGAGAACAATGGCAAACAGTACGATGGCAGCAGCAGAGGCGTAGCCGGGATAGCCGCCGCCTGTGCCGTAAAGCATATCGTAGATATAGCCTACAATGGTGTTCATACCGGAAGCATTCAGCTCTGTACCGAAAATGGCAACGGCATCAGAGTATGCCTTAAAGGCACCAATAAAGCCGGTAATGACCAGATAAAATACAGAAGGGGAGATCATGGGCAGAGTGATTCGGGTAAAGACCCGACCCTTAGGTGTACCGTCCAGCTTGGCGGCATTGTAATAATCTTCGTTGACAGATGCCAGCGCGCCGGTAAGAATTAAAATCTTAAAGGGCAGCACCACCCAAATGGTGTACACACACAGCACAAACATCTGCGCCCAGTAAGGACCGTCAATAAAGTCCACCGGGGCAATGTTCAGCGCGCCCAAAAGCACATTGACAAGTCCCGGGGAGGAGGGCGTCTGCTTAAAAAGCAGCATAAATACGATACCCACAGCCAAAGTGTTGGTCACATAAGGCAGGAAATAAATGGTCTGGTAAAGATTGCGCAGCTTTTTCACAGAGCTTAAGCCCACAGAAATCAAAAGCGCCAATCCGGTGGATACCGGCACAGTGATGGCCACAAGAATAAAGGTGTTTTTGATGGCCTGCAGGAAGAAGGGATCCCGAAGGACATATTGGTAATTGTAAAAGCCGATGCCGGTATATTTTTGGGAGGCAAAATTAAAGCCTTCCTCTGCTGAATAGATCAGCACATCGATCAGGGGATATACCATAAAAATCCCTAAAAATAGGGTGGCAGGCAATAGATACAGCCAGCCTTTCCAATTTTTCTTTTCCATAAATCTCCTTTACAGCTCGATCTTCCGCAGAGTAGGGCGGGATTCGTCAGAGGGGCGGCAACCGTAAATTTTTTGGTAATTACGGTAGAAGGTGGAATAGGTTCTGAAACCGTAATGCTGGCAGATCGTTGTGGGGTTTGCAGCATTGATCAGCGCCTGCTGCACCAGCTGCAGCTTTTGCACCATAATATATTGCTTGGGTGTGATATTCATATGCTTTACAAAGCAGTGGTGCAGGTGACTGGGGGTAATAAACAGCGCATCGCTGACCTGCTGCACCGTAATGGGTTGGTGAATGTGGTCCTTGATATAAATAATGGCTTTTGTGACAATAGGATTGGAATAAGTAGCCATAGGCTGAGAAGGTCCTTGGGATACAAGAGAAATGTTCACCAGAAGCTCGTCGATAATAGAGTGCATGATATTCTTTAGGGCAACCCCTTCCAGCTTGGACAGATAAAAGCCGATTTTTTTATACAGACTTAAAATCAGACCGTTGTTGGATACATCCAATACATGCAGCTCCGGTGGGATCTTTGCCAGAAGTTCATTGTTCAAAGCGCTCTCTGCTACAACAAAAATATACCGCTCATAGTGAATAGTTCCTTTTGGTTTCAGGGCATGCACCGCACCGGGACGGGAGATAATCAGACTGTTAGGCACAATATCAAATACAAGACCGTCTACGGTATAGGTCAATTCTCCGCTTTTAACAAAGAGAAATTCCCAACCCTCGTGGGTGTGGGTGGAAATATCCAGAGAGAAGTTGGCAGTATTGGAACAGCAATAATGAAACGCTTCTGTATTATAGTTTGTTAAAGAAAAATCCTGCAAAGAAATCACCTCTTTACGGTGAGTATAGCACAACAGTACAGAAAATGCAATGTTTTGAACATAATTTGCTATTTACTTTAGCCCGAATCGATATATAATGGGAGTATCATAATTATAAACGGAGGGTTCTGTTATGAACTTGCATAAAGTAAAGCTTGCCATTATCGGTCAGGGTCGCAGTGGTCGTGATATCCACGGTCGTTGGCTGCGCTCGGAAGAAAACGACCTGTTTGAGGTCATCGCCATTGTGGACGAGGACGAAAGCCGTCGCGTTCGGGCAGCTGAGGAATGGCCTGATGCAAAAATTTTCTCCCATTATACCGAGCTGTTTGGTATGGAGGGTCTTGACCTGGTGGTCAATGTTTCTTACTCCCAGCAGCATTACAGCATTACCAAGGACCTTCTGGAGCACGATATGAATGTGCTGGTGGATAAGCCCTTTGGTGCTACCCGCTACGAGTGCGACAACCTGATCCGTATTGCTAAGGAAAGAAAGCTGATGCTGGCAGTGTTCCAGCAGAGCCTGTTCTCTCCTGCATACTTAAAGGGCAAGGAGTTCATCGAATCCGGCAAGCTGGGCAAGATCCAGCAGATCTCTCTGCGCTACAATGGCTTCTCCCGTCGCTGGGACTGGCAGACATTGCAGTGCTGCGTAGCCGGCAGTGTATACAACACCGGTCCTCACCCCATCAGCTTCGGTTTGGGCTATCTGGACTTTGACGAAAATGCCAAGGTAGTTTACTCCAAGCTGGCCTGCACCGATATGACCAGCGGTGATGCAGATGACTATGCAAAGATCCTGATCTCTGCCCCTGATAAGCCTCTGGTGGATATCGAGATTTCCAGCATTGATGCTTTCTGTGATTTCAACATTAAGATCCAGGGCAATAAGGGCACTCTGAAAATTTCCAACCGCGGCGAATACTGGGCAAAGTACATAGAAGACGGCGCAAATCCCGAGCGTCCTGTTGCCTTCAAGTTTATCCAGAATGAAGACGGCACACCTGCTTACTGCGGTGAAACCCTGGTTGCTGTGGAAGAGCACGAGACCTTCGACAATAACTTTATGATTTATACCCGTGGCTTCTACCGTATGCTGTACAAGCATATGTGCCTGTGGAATCCCCTGACCATTAAGCCTGAGTACGCTGCCCAGGCCATCAGCGTCATCGAAACTGTCCACGCACAGAATCCCCTGCCTGTAAAATACGGCTTTGACAAGGAGTAATTGCTATGTTTAAGATTGCGATTTTAGGTTGTGAAAACTCCCACGCATGGGGCTTTATGACTGCCATTGCGGTGGACAAGACTGCAGATGTTGAGGTGATCGGTGCATACACTGAGTATCCTGAGCGCGCAGAAGCCTTCAATAAGGACTTTGGTGTTTATATGATGAAGTCCTACGATGAGCTGGTAGGTCAGGTAGACGGTATCGTGATCACTGCCCGTGACGGCAAAAATCACTATAAGTATGCCAAGCCCTATATTGAAAGCGGCATCCCTATGTTCATTGACAAGCCCATCACCAACACAGAAGAAGATGCCAAGGCATTCAAGGCAGAGCTGAAGGCACACAATATCAAGGTTACCGGCGGTACCAGCATCGTTCTGTGCGATATGATCACCGACCTGCAGAAGGGTATTGCGGAAAATAAGTACGGCAAGATCTACTCCGGCTTCCTCCGCGCCCCTGT
>JAEIGA010005334.1_pt1 | contig 19687 bp, 29 predicted proteins | sample 9270691 | NCBI WGS metagenome assembly JAEIGA01 (sample SAMN17057246, study PRJNA624740) | gut metagenome | biome: biome; isolation source: fecal sample | host: Bos grunniens | place: China: Xizang | collected 2019 | reverse complement strand
CAAATCATCATTTATTATGCAACCCTTTTGAAATATATGGGCTTACTAATACCTAATCCAAGTACCGGTAAGAATCTCTCCACCTCCCATATTCAGAAGCGTTACTATAATGCGCTTGATTATGTTGAACGTATGCAGTTGCCAGTGCTTTTGACTAATATAGCACAGCGCGCCCTTGTTGATGGTTGTTATTATGGATTGAGAGTTGAGGGTGACAAAAACAACTTTCAACTAATCGATCTCCCTTCGGGATATGCTTGTTCTCGTTTTAAGGATATATATGGTAATGACGTTGTTGAATTTGATTTATCGTATTTTGCTACTATCACTGACAAAGAGCAGCGCGATGCTGCATTAGCAGCATACCCAAAAATTGTCTAGAAAGCTTGGAAACAACTAACTCAAGGCAAAAGACAAACTAAATGGCTAATGATTCCCAAAGAACTAGGAGTTTGCTTCCCATTTTTTGATGGGCGTCCCCTTCTTTTGAATATTATTCCCGCAACCATCGATTATGATGATGCGGTTGCTTCTGAGCGTGAGCGCGAAGCTGAAGAAATTCGTAAAATTATTGTTCAAAAGATCCCTCATTTAAATGATGGTAGATTGCTGTTCGAACCAGACGAGGCCGAAGAAATTCACTACGGTACCGTGGGAATGATGAAAGGCAATAAAAATGTTAGCGTACTAACCACTTACGGTGACGTTGATGCGATTACCTCCGGGTCTTCTGCAGACAGAACCGAAAATACGTTGACAAGAATGGAACAGAATATTTATGCGCAGGCAGGCGTAACAGGTCAGATTTTTGCTTCCACAGGAAGTTCCTCTTTAGAAACTTCTCTAAATAATGACTTGGCGCTGATGATGTATCTTGCAAACAAATTTTCTCGTTTTATCACCAACTTGCTAAACGATACTTTTGGTAATGGTAATATTACTTTTAAGTATACCATTATGCCAATTAGTTACTATAATGCGGCAGACTTTGCCGACACTAGCTTTAAGCTAGTTGGTTCTGGTTATAGTGCCCTAATGCCGGCTCTAGCTTTTGGCTTGACTCAAAAGGATTTGGTTAATATCAAAGACCTGGAGAATGATGTTTTGAAACTGGGAGACAAATTGAAGCCTTTAATGTCTTCTTACACGCAAACTGCTGATGGTAATTCAAGTGAGGGCGACTCAAAAGAAAAGCCGATTGAAACGGATGTAGATGAGGGCGGCCGACCTAAGAAGAAAGAAGACGAAAAAGCTGATAAAACTCATCAAAACGAGGAATCGCTAGATAGAACGGGAGGAGGTTCATAATTAAATGCCAGATAACGTAATTACGAATTTCCAAGTATCCGTTTATGGGAAAATGGAAAAGTTTAGTGACACCATTTCCAAAGGACGTTGTCGTGTGTTCTACAAAGGACGCAATCGCAACGGAACTTACATTACACCAGAATTTGCTGAAAAATTGATTGCATCTGCGCCATATACTCCTGTTAAGGGAATTTATGATGGCGACGATGAAGATTACACAGACCATGGACAAAAACGTAGTGAAGGTCGCATCTATGGTATCGTTCCTGCCGATCCCAACTTTGCTTGGGAGTGGCATACGGACGAAGATGGCGTATCTCGTGAATATGCCTGCTTCGATGTTCTTTACTACACCGCCCTCTACAAAGAGGCTGGTCAAATTCATGGAAAGGGAGAGTCAATGGAGCTATACCGTCAGACACTAAAGGGCGATTGGAAAATCGTTGACGGTAAGAAAACCTATGTGTTTACAGAAGGTTGCTTCTTGGGCTTGCAAGCTCTGGGTGATGATGTTGAACCTTGCTTTGAGGGTGCAAGTTTTTACACTCGTGAGAACGAAAGTAATATAATTGCACTACTAGAAAAATATGAAAAAAGAACAGACCTTTTCCAATACCATGAACAAGGAGGAAATGATACAATGCCTAGCATTAACTTTAAGGTATCTGATGGCCAGAAATTTGATTTTTTGTTCAATCTATTGAACCCTAATTTCAACGAAGCTGGCGGTTGGATTATTGAATATGCGATTTGCGAAGTGTACGATGAATACGCTATTGCAAGAAATTATTCTGAAGGCACATTTGAGCGCATCTACTACAAGAAAGATGATGAAAATGATTCTTTGGAAATTACAAATAGAGAACGCTGCTATATTGTTGATGTGAACGAAGCAGAAAAGAATGCACTCAACAACATCAGGGGCGAGAGCACCTATGTTGAGGTTGAGGCTAACATCGCGGCTTCTGCTACAACCATTGAAAATCTTAACACTACAATTGGTGAGCTCAACACTACTGTTGAAACTCTTAACAATACTGTTACAGATCTAAATGGTCAAATCACTACCCTTAATGAGTCCAATGAAAATTTGACTACTGAGAATTCTAATTATAGCACCAAAGTTGGAGAGTTGGAAGAAACAATTTCCACTTTAACAACAGAGAGAGATGAGGCACGCTCTAATTATGATACAGCAAGTGCAAGATTGACCGAGGTTGAGAGTAATAATTCTGAACTTACTACTACCCTTGCTACTGTTACAGAAGAAAGAGACGGTCTCGCCGCGTACAAAAAGAGCGTGGAGGATGAAGCTAAGAAAGCTGTCGTAAATAATTATATTGAGCAACTTCCGGAGGAAGTTATTGAAAGCTATATGAATAGCCTCGATAACTACACTATCGAAGATCTTGATATGAGACTTACTTACGAACTTAAGAAGAGCAATCCTGTCCTCTTCAGCAAAACACCTGCTCCGGCGCCCAACGCATTCGTTCCTAAGGACGGCGATGGCGGCCGTGGTATCAATGACATTCTCGCTAAATACGAGAAACACTAAAAAAAATAATTTTTGGAGGCATTCAAAATGGCACTTACAAAACTTGCTAAGAAAGGTTACGGCCAGCTCGAGCTTAACTTTGCTGCTTTCCGTCGTTATGGCGCAATCGAAGCTCAGTGCAAAATGGCTGACGGCATCGACTATCTTGAGAATGGTATGCTTCTTGCCGTAAACCGTAAGGATCGCACCGTTGGTTATCCCACTGGCGCAGAGGGCGAAGTAATCGCTCTTAACTACACTACCGAGCACATGTACGATGAAAGAGCTAAAGCTTTGAGAGATTTCAAGCTTGATAAGGGCACTTTCCTTCCTCGTCTCGGCTACCTCGGCACTGCCGACAAATTCACCACTAACACCGTTTGCTATGATGGCGACGAGAACACCGATTTGACCACTTTCGCTTATGGCAGACCTTGCACCACTGAAGGCTTCGAGGGCTACATTGAGCTCGTTGCTACCAAGGACGCAAGATGCGTAGTAGAGGTTATTGCAATCACCACTATGCCTGATGGTCAGAAAGCAGTTAAGTTTGCTGGTATCTAATAGTAGGAGGTAAATTACAATGACACTTAACGAACTTAGAGAATTGGCCCGTCATGCCGCTAAAGGCACCGCTCCTGCAGAGTTTAGCGCTTCCAGCGTAGATGCTGCTGTTGCTGAGGGCTTTAAGAACCTCACTGGTTCTATTAATGATTTCATGAGAAATCGCTATGATATCTATGATATCATCATCGAAAATGCTGACACTATCGTTCCCGCTAAGGTTACTGAGGCTATGTCTGCTTTCGCAGAGGTTATTCAGCTTGGTAACGGTGAGAAGAAACTCTTCAAGAGAGGCGGCCTTGGCAGAAATCGTGCTAAGAAGTTCCTCACTCAGGTTGGTTTGAACGGTCTTTATGAGACCTTCCGTCTTGATGAAGAGACCTTCACCTTGTCTGTAAAGGCAATCGGTGGTGCAGTTTCTATCGACTTCGAGCGTATGATGGACGGTGCAGAGACTCTTGCAGAGTTCATGGACGTTCTTACTGAGGCTCAGGTTGATGGTATTTATGGCGAGGTTCAAAAGGCTCTTATGGCTGCTGTCGAAGAGACCTCTATGCCTACCGCTAACAAGTGCGCAGGTTCTTACTCTGCCGCTGATCTTCAGAACATCGTTAACACCGTAAAGGTTTATGGTGGTAGCGCTACTATCTTTGCTTCTCCCGAATTCGTTGCTGCTATGGGTCCTGACGCGATCGTTCCTGCAGTAACCGGTGCACAAGCAATCTATCATCCAGACGACATCGACGCTATCCACAATGCTGGTCGCATCCGCATCTTCCGTGGTTGCCCCATCGTTGAGCTTCGTCAGTCCTTCCTTGATGAAACCAACTCTCAGGTTATGATTCATCCTCAGTTCGCCTACATCCTTCCTTCTGGTAAGGAGAAGATCGTTAAGATCGCTATGGAAGGCGGCACTCAGATGTATGACGTCGTTAACCCTGACCAGTCCATCGAAGTTCACACCTATCGTAAGATCGGTGTTGGTATCCTTGCATTCAACAACTGGGGTATCTACAAGAACACTGGTATCGATGCTAGCAACTGGTACGACAGTTCTCTCGGACTATAATATAGTATAACCAATGAGGGGAGGGGAAGTTCCCCTTCCCTCTTTTCAAAAAAAATAAATTGCCCAAAGGGCAGGAGTTAAAAGGAGATTTATTATGGATAATAATATGATTATGGTTGTAAGCGCAAGTGATTTTACTCTTGTAGTAAATGTACCGGATATTCCTCTTCACAGAACCTGGAAGAAGAGAGGCGCAAAGTTCCCTATTGATAGAAAAGCTTTGATTCAAGCTTATTACGATCCCTCTGTTGAGGCCTTGTTTAGAGAAGGCATGCTCACCACCAACGATGTAGAATTTCTCAAAGAAGTTGGTTTGATGGAGGAAGATGGCACTGCACATGTAGTGGTTTTGACGGAAGCTCTGCTTACTCGTCTAATTAAAACAATGCCGGTAGCTGAAGTAAAGATGGAGCTTTCTAAGCTTTCTCATTCCCAATTGGAAGAGCTTGCTGATTATGCTGTTGAGCATTATACCGAACTGCAAATGGATAGAATTGATCTTCTTTCCAAAGCAACCGGAAAAAATATTATGAAGGCGATTGAACATTATAGAAAAGCCCAGGAGGTATAAACATGACCCCCTACAGAAAAGTTTATGAAGCTTTTCTCGCCCGTATTTTGGAAGATGAGTGGGAAAATTGGTTAATTGACGAAGCCGAAGAAGACTGGCGACAGATTCTTGAAATGGCTCTGCCGCACTTTAAGTTTCCTCGCGTTGACCTAACTCATGACGATCTTGGATTTAACGGAGATCTTGGATCGGAAGAAATTCAAATTATTGCAAACTTTATGAAATGTGAATGGCTTAATCGTTGCATTATGACTTGGGAAAATGTAAAACCTCTATATGTTGAAAGAGATTTTTCTCAGGCGAACTTGCTCGATAAGTTGCAAAAGATGCTTGAGTCTGAATTGACAAGAGCGGAAAAACTGGAGAGCATCTATTATCGTTCTCGAAAGGGTAAACCTTTTGACTTTAGTAGATTGGCTACCCGTAGCGAATGAAAATCAGTATCACTGTCAAAGATGTTTGCGCGGCTAAGTTGAAGAGTCAACTGTATGGCCTCCTGTGCGAGTATGAAAAAGAGCGTGATTGGGAGGCCTTCCTAGATTCAATTATTATTGAATTGCTTGGATATCCAGAGGAAGAAAAGACCGCGAGTTATTACAAATTATTTCATAAAGTAAGTTCACTCCGTTACTTGTCTTACAAGTATTTTAGAACTACTATTTTTGATTGCATGAATTTGATTTCTAAGGAGTCTGGCGATGAGTGAATATTATGAAACCATATACAAGAAAAGATTAAATAGATATGGTTTAGACTATCAATCTCGTATTCAGGCTCAGCGCGAGCGCGACTTCGAAAATTATTTATATAAAACAATTTATCGTGTTGATTTTGATTTTGAAGGTAAGACAGAGCCAGGTAGTCTTGAAAGATATAAACAAGACTATTCTGAAACCCAGGCTTATCTTTTGACAAGAATTGACACCAGAATACCCAATGGCACAATTTTGATGATCCAAAGCAAAGACAACAGGGAAACTCCTTGGATGGTTTGGTGGTTGGAGCAAATTGAGGCTAGTGGATATAATCGTTATATCGTTTTAAAGATGACTCATTATCTAACTTGGAAGAAAAATGGAGTAGAATATTCCCAATGGGGTTATTTCTATGGTCCCGGCACAGCCACCATTTTAGATTCAATTGAATCATCTACTGGTAAACCAGTTTATCGAGAAAATAATAATCTCCATATGTTTATTACGCCTTTCAATGAGGATTTAAACAGAGATTTGTATTTTGAAGTACAACAAGGGAATTTGTCTTAGGGATATCAGATAACTGAATTTGATATTAATTCTACTCCTGGTGTTAGCTATGTGTCTGTTGATCCAGTTCCTTTGCGCCCAGAGGTTGTAGTTCCCGAAAAAGATTCGAATACTTCCGCAGAAGATTACTACTGGTTAGGAGGAATTCAATAATGGGAGCAAGAAATTGTCAAGAACTTGGTATTAATCTGCAAAAGATTTGCTCTAGATTGATGGCGAATGATAACTTAATTCAGTTGCTTTATTATGAAGATTTGGATCCCCTTGGTCAAGACAAACTTGAGGACAAGAAAAAACAAAAATTGTTCAATGATTTGATTTGCGTTGTACCCAAGGTGGGAACTCGTGAAGACAGTCGTTCGGTAATTGCTGTTTATATTCCCAAAGCTTCATCCCTTGGTGGGAATAAAGAATTTAAAAATGTAACAATTGCAATAGATGTATTTGTTCCATTAACACAATGGATTATTAAAGACAGTAATTTGCGACCATTCGCAATTATGGGAGAAATTCAAAAGAGCTTGAATGACAAAACTGTCAACGGGTTAGGAAAAATTCAAGGCGGCGATTTCGAGTTAACCCTATTGACTGATGAAATGTCAGTTTATAGACAATATTTCTCCATTGTTGAATATGAATAATCCTGCCATATTTATTGGAGAGCCGCTAAATTTTAAAAACAAATTTTTAATCTATCCGCCACGTATAAAGGAAGTTACTAGAGATACTTCTTCCTTTAATTAGTATTTGAGGATATTAACAATTACCCAAGATGATATTAGGGATGAATTGAGCAAAGCAAATGACACCGGCTATTGTCCTACTCCATTTGAATTCTTGCTTGGTAATTGTTATAATAGTGCAGAATTTAGAAAAATCTCTATTGATGCTTTTTAGTTCTTTTTGCACACTGAAGTTCACTTTTTATATGAACAAAAAATGATAATTGTTGGAAATCTGGAAAGAGCTGTTCGCGCAGCCACTTCATTAAACGATTTTATTGTTATAAATGAAGAAGATTATTTCGATTTTCAAAATGCTATTCGAGAGGTTTGCGGAGACAGTCCACAAAAACCTTCCGAAGCCCCGAATCCCAACGAGGATCCTCGTATCGCGGCGATCAAGGCCAAAGCCCGTGCGAGAGATCGTTTAAAAGCAAAACAGAATGCGAAAGACGGAATTTCTTTAGAAACTTGTCTTGTTGCAATTTGTTGTATGGGAATTGGAATTACTCCACTTAATATCGGAGAGATGAGTTATGCGTCTATAGGCCCGATAATGAAGATGATACAAGACAAAGAAAAGTATGATATTGACATTAGAAGTCTATTAGCTGGCGCCGACTCGAAAAAAGTAAAACCAAAATATTGGATTAGGAATTCTGATAAAGATTAAAGGAGGCTATTAAAATGGCTTTGTTTGACAAAAAGTTTGGTATCAAGGAAGTTGCTGACGTTGCTTTTTATAATGTTGGCAAAGTAACAGTTGATAATTCAGGCATCATTACAACTGAAGAGAATCCTGTTCTTACCTTTGACACCCTTAAAGTTTCTACCCTTGAAATGACCGCAGAGCAGTCTGAGGCTCGTGGTGGTAAGGGTAACCCTCCCCTGATTATCTGGGACTACGGCCGTGAGGTTAATGTAACTCTTGAGGACGCAGTTCTTTCTATGGACTGCTTGCAGGCTATGTTCGGTGATACCGATGGTAATGATGTTATTACTATTAGTGCTAACAAGTTCCCTGGCGTATATACCGTTGTTGGTCAGACTTACGCCCGCGATGTAGATGGTGTAGACCACTTGTTTACTTTCTACATTCCTAGAGCAAAGATTCAGTCTGAAAACACCATCACCATGGAAGCAGAGGGTGATCCTACTGTATTCAATCTAAGCTTGAGAGTTCTTCGTGGCGATAGCGGTGAAATGGTACAGTTCATTCTTCAGCGCACTCCTGAGGGAGCTGGTACTCCTAATGTTGCTCTTCCTAAGGCTACAGATGCACAGGTTTACAACGTAACCTTTGTTGATAGCTTGGGTGCAGTAACTCAGTATAAGGTAAAGGCTGGAGACAAGGTAACTGCTCCTGCTAATACTGAAGGCAAGAAATGGAGTCCTGATGTAGTAGCTACTGCTGCTGCAGCACATGCACTCTACACTGAGATTGCAAAGTAATTTTATTAACATTAATAAAAGGATGGATGGTGGCTCTAGGTCACCATCCATTTTTTAGAGGTAAAGTATATGGAGAATATTGGTTTCAAAGAACTGTACGATGTTTCTCTAAAAGCCACTTATCCTATAGAGATGGGTGACCGAAGAATAGAGGTAGGAGAAACTATCGCCATATTTGACAGAATTCAAATCGCCAATTTTGATGAAAAGAAAAATTTTATCAGCGCCAATGGTGGCTATGATAATCGTGCTCGTGTTTGGTGGGAAGAAACAAAAGAAATTCGCATAACTCTTGCGCAAGGTGTTTTTTCTACCGCACAAATGGCTCTCATGACAAATGCAAAGCTTCTTGTTAATGAGGGAGAATCTATAGTAAAAATCCGTCGTCGAGAAACTTTAGAAACCAATGAAAATGGCGAAGGTATTACCAAGTTCTCCTTACAAGAACCCATTTTTGTTTATGACAAAGAAACTGGCGATAAAATTACTGATTTTACTTGGTAGGATAATATAATAAAAACTAACCAAGTATACAAAGAAATTGTTGTGGACTACAACTACAACTATGATAACAAATATAGTATTCTATCTTTTGGCCACGGACTCACAAATGGTTACCTTGAACTAGAAGGTAAAACGAGAGTAAAGGACGATATAACTGGACAGGTTACAACGGGTATTATTAAAATCCCAAAACTAAAGCTAATGTCTAATTTATCTATGAGATTGGGCCAGGACGCAATTCCCGTATTGGGACGTGTAGATGCTATTGCGGTTCCAACTGGAGAAAGGGGTCATAAAAAAGTTATGGAATTGATTTTCCTTAGCGACGATATAGATAGCGATATGTAATAGACAAAATCAGCATTAGTTTGGGAACGAACAAATGCTGATTTTTTATTACTAAAAGGAGGAATAAAATGGGAAACGGAAAGAAGGAAATCACCGTTGGTCTAAAAATTAAGGCAAAAATAGATGATGCTTTAGATAGTGTTAAAGTCTTAAAAGACGAATTGAGTGGTTTTGAATTGTCCAAGGGAATCGCTGCAGAATTTTCAAAAGAGTTTAAGAAGATCGAAACTGAACTTGATGAATTGCAACGAAAAACCGCTTCTGGCGAGATTTCTCTTGTAGATGCTAAAGGCGCCGAAAAAGCCTTGGACAAAATCGAGAAGGATTGGAATTATTTAGTTAGTAAATTAAATAGCCAAGGACTTCTTGGAAAAACTTTGAAAGAAGACTCTGCGGCTCTACATCTTTTGGAGACTCTGCAAAATAGTTATACCAAAGGCATCAGAGAAGCTGAGGCACAATAGTCAAAACTTTCTAAGCAGTTAGAAAAGGCTAAATAGCATGAACAAGAAATTCTTGAAGCCTAGAAAGATCAACATGTTGTTTCACAGTCTCAGCTAAAAGACCAGCAGACTAAAGCTTCTATCGCTGAACAACAAGCTAAAGATGCTCTCAAGGCCCGTAAAGACGCTGAAAAAGCTTTGCGAGAAAAAATTGAAGGTAGTAATGGAAAATATACTGCCGATGATATTACACGAAAGGGATCTGGTTTAAGAAAGACAGAAGCCTATCGTAACTTCGCTGCTGCTCAGGCTGCGCATGATGCGGCGGACAAAACAGCAAAAGAAGAAAAAGCAAAAACCAGTGCAATGGTTACAAAAGAAATGTAGACTGCGGCTGCGCAAGAAGCTAGACAAGCTGTAGAAGCAGCAAATAAAGCACTGGAAGATTATAAAGCGAATGCTTTAGAAGTCGCAAAAATTGACGCCTTTGAAAAGGCAAAACAATCGTTGCGAGAAATGGCAGAATTCTCTTCTATTGATTGGGGCGCATTGGGTATTGATTTAGACGAAATCAAAACCATAGATGAACTCAAAGAGGCTCTTAGCGACTTGCGTGTAGAAGCAGGCACTAAAGTTAAGGCTTCCGTCGAGAAGATGGATGATGCAATTGAGAAGACAAGCGGCAACTTCCGTAAAATGGACGAAGAAGTCGGTGAAGCAAAAGAAGGGCTAGAGGAATATCACAAAGAGGCTAGTCAGACAGAAGCTTTTGAAGCTAAAATAAAATCTTTCTTAGGTTTTGCTGGTGCGGCGCAAGTACTGAGAAATGCAGTGCGCGACGCCATGGAAACCATCAAAGAGTTGGATGCAACAATGACCGAGATGGCCGTTGTTACGGATCTAACTGTTGGAGATTATTGGGATCAACTTCCTGAGTATTCGCAGCAAGCCTCTAATCTTGGTGTGTCGATTAATTCTGCTTATAAAGCAGCAACGCTATATTACCAACAGGGTTTGAAAGCCAATGAAGTAACAGCGATCTCTGCCGAAACTTTGAAGATGGCAAGAATTGCTGGCATCGATGCGGCAGATGCTACTGACAAAATGACTGCTGCACTCCGTGGTTTTAACATGGAGCTGAATGAAACAAGTGCACAACGAGTTTCAGACGTTTACTCTGAGTTGGCGGCTATTACTGCAGCAGATACACAAGAAATTGCTAATGCTATGACAAAGACCGCTTCCATCGCGTCAAACGCGGGAATGGAATTTGAAACAACTGCTGCATTCTTATCACAAATTATTGAGACAACACGAGAATCTGCTGAGACTGCGGGTACCGCAATGAAAACAGTTATCGCTCGTTTCCAAGAGTTGAAAAAAGACCCTTTGGAGATTGGTGAAGTTGACGGTGAAATTGTTGATGCCAACAAAATTGAAACAGCTTTGCGCTCTGTCGGTGTGTCTTTGAGAGATGCTAGTGGGCAGTTCCGTGATTTGGATGATGTCTTTATTGAGTTATCTAGCAAGTGGGACTCTTTAGATACTAATACTCAACGTTACATTGCAACCATTGCTGCTGGTTCACGTCAACAGTCTCGTTTCATCGCAATGATGTCAAACTATAGTAGAACTCAAGAGTTGGTTGCGGCTGCAAATAATAGCGCCGGTGCAAGCAATAAACAGTTTGAAAAAACCATGGACTCTCTTGAAGCTAAGATTGCTAAACTAGAGAACGCTTGGCATGAGTTTACTATGGGTATCATGAACAGCGACTTGGTTAAGGCCGGAGTCGATATTTTAACCAAACTTCTTGAAATCATTAATAAAGCTACTAGTGGTTTCAATGGTATGGCAGGTTCTATTACCAAGATTCTGGGTATTCTTACTGTCTTTAAATTAGGTAAAACAATTTTTAATAAATTGCGAGAACCAATGGTTAAGTTCTTTGCAGATATAGTCAGAGAGGCTGGCATTGCTGGAGAAAAGGCTGGCGATGAAGCCGCAAAAGGCGCAGAAAGAAGCAGAGAAAAAAACACTGGTGCTGAGGTTCCTGTTACAGGGGAGCCTACTCCCAATGGAGAACAGATTCCAACAAATGCCCCTGCCGAAAAGACGGGCTTTTGGAATAAGGTGGGAGAAAAGACTGGTGTTAGCCAAATTTTGAGTGGTAAAAATACTATCAAATCCGCACAAAGTGGACAAAGGAAGAATTTTGGCGAAATCACTAAAATACAACAAGAGATTGATAAAATGTAGGGAGACGAATCCGAAGAGGCAAAAAAGAAAGTTGACTCTTTAAAAACGGAATTGTCAAAACTTAAAACAGAACAAGAAGAATTTATTAAACAGGGCCAATCTGGTTGGGATAGCTTAAGCAAGGGCGTTGGAAAAGCAGGAGCAGCAATGACTGGCTTGGGTGTTACTATTTCAATGGTGGGTGGCGCGCTAGCTTCGGCAGGATTCGAAGAGGCTGGAGAAACTATTAGTACGTTGGGCAACTGGATAATGGCAGTCGGTGCTATAATATCATCTATCATACCCATAATTAATCTTTTGGGAACTACAGTAACGGTAGCTGGAACAAAAATGTCTATTGCCGGATTTATCGTTTAGGCGGCCTGGTGGTAGGTTTTACTCATTGTCGCCGGCATAGCATTATTAGTAGCTGGAGTGGTTGCAATTTTTAAACAAATTGAAGCCAACGATCCTGGAAAGAAATTAGAGAAAGCCCAATAGGCGGCGGACGAGGCGGCCAAAGGAGCGGATCGCGCGGCAGAGTCATTTAATAATTTGTCGGATTCTTTAGAATCTTTAGACGATCAGTATGATTCTTTAAAAGAATTAACCAAAGGTACAGAAGAATGGAATAAAGCAGTACAAGAAGTAAATTCTTCGGTATTAGAACTTATTGATGAATATCCTGAACTTGCAGGCTTCGTTGAAAATGATGGTGGCATTTTAACATTAGATGTAAACTCAGAAGAAGTGGAAAATGTTCTTAATGCGTACAAGCAAGATGAGGTAAAAGCCAAGGGCGCTGCAATTGGAGCCAAATCCAATTTAGCAAAAGCCAATGCTGAATATGACCTTAGCACAATGGATGACAAAATTTTTGAAAAATTCCAAACAAGCGGTCAAGGCGAAGCAATAGGAATGGCAGCATTGAATTTGGGTATTGCAACGATCGGTGGAGCTGCGTCTGGTGCATTAATTGGTGCGGGTACTGGTGCATTAATTGGTGCCGCCGGTGGAACGGTTGCTTTTCCAGGTATAGGTACTGCCGTTGGTACTGCCGGTGCAGCAGGCATAGGTGCTTTGTGGGGTGTTATCGCAGGTGGAGTTACTGGACTAGCTACAGGTCTCGCTTCTTTTTAGTATACTGTTGACCAAGTAGAAAAGAATAATGAGCAGAATCGAGAAAATGTAAAAGAGTTGGCTCAGGCATATGCAAATGGAGAAACCGGCGAAACCGTTGAGGAAATTGCCGCGTATATCGAACGCAACGGTATCGCAGTTGGCGAAGCCGCAGAATAGATGGCTTATTCTCTTGTTGAAGAAGCAGCCACTATGAGAGAATTCGGTGAAACCTTAAATGCCCTTGACGCACAACAAAAAGCCTATTATCAAGCTATGGCTGTTAATGCACAACAACTTATAGACCTAGGTGCATTTAGTCAGCAAGCGGTAAATCAAATGAATACTATTGTAGACGAAGATTTAATGAAAAACTATGAAGATGCTGAAAAAGCACGTCTACAAACAGAAGCAGAAGATAAAAATGGGAATTTTGATAAGGAAAAAGAGGACTTTGCAAAAACTGTCTACGGCGACGGTGCACGAGTAGATGGAAACAAAATTCTTGATGAAAAAGGTGAAGTACTTCGAGAATTTGATAGCGACGAGACGTGGATCAACGAAATGGCTGCAGCAAATGCTACGGCAAAAGCAGCAGAAGCCATGGAGTAGATTCCTGGAGCGGTTCTTAATAGCATCAAAGACCTAACCCCAACCTTGCAAGAAGTTTTTAGTAAAGCATTTGAAGGAAAAGATCTTACCAATGCAGAAGCTGAAGCTTTTAAAGAGGCTATGGGTCAAGTCTCTTACAAAACCACAGATAAAGATGGTAATATTATCGATGCTAAAAAATGGGAAGAGCTTGACCAACAGACCAAAAATATTTGGGGTTCTGAAGAGGCTTATTTAAGATCTCTTGATGCGGATTATTCCGGCATTGACGAGATGTGGAAAAATCTTTCGGACTCACAAAAAAAGGCTTATGGTTGGAGTGGAGATATAACTGATACTGCGGGAATGGAAAAGGCTAAAGAGGCTTTTGAAGATACCTTCGTAGAAATTATTGAAGCTAACGATAAGGCTTTTGAATAGGCAGAAAAATCAGCCAAAAATTTGGGAATTACATTATCAGAACAGCTTTCTAGTTCTGCTGCTTAGGCTTGGACTGCCGACCTCGAAAAAATTTCTTTAGGAGCGGCAGAAGGCGAAGTGCAAAATTTAAATAATGCACTTAATGCCGTGCTTTCCAAATTGGATACAGAACACGCTAATCTAGTAATGGCAGAAATTAATGCCATGGACAAAATGGATGTTGCTTCTTGGGATAAATTGGGAGAAGCATTAGCAAACTTGGATATTGCTCCTAACGCCGATGCTCTTAATGCTTTGGCCGAAGCAGGAAAAAATGCCTATAATGCTATTGTGAAAGTTAATTTTGATAGTTTAGCTAACGATATTAACAACATCTACAAAACCTTGGAAAAAACAAAAGAAGGAAATCGAACTTATTCCGAGGCTGATTATAAAGAAATAATAGCTTCTAATAAAAATTTAAAGGATGCATTTGTATAGATTGGTGATAAATTTTTATACGTTGGCGGATCAATGGAGGCTTTAACCGAAGCATTAGAAGAAAATACTTTGGCTAAGCTTGGTGAAGCAAATCGCCAATTAAAAGCTCGCTCACAAATGGCCGAGATAGTTGAAGAAGAATCTATTAACTATGGTCAGGTTGATGCAATGAGCGAAATGGATTTAATGACCTATCTAACAAATATGCGTCAAGCTTTTGCTGATCAGGGCTTAAACATCGCAGACTTGGGAGTTTAGGGATTAAGCAATAATGTAGACTTCTCTAAAGCTTCTGAGAAAACGCTGCGAGAGTGGGCTAGCGCCATTGCTGGCGAAGAAGGAAAAGCTCTTCTTTATAAAGATCAATATGCTAAACAAGTCCGTGACGCAAATATTCAGCGTTATACACACAACGATGCTATGTATAATGCTTAGATGGCTACGGAAGGTGGAGAATATGCTGATCAACACCAGTAGGCTTTGATTGTTCAGGCCGTTCAATCTGGTGGAGTAAGCAATGACATGATTCAAGCATACCAAGAGGCAATAGAAAATGGTAATACAGATTTAATTAAATCTCTTGGTAAAGACATAGCCGAAGCAACGGACAAAATTGTGGAGCAAAGCGCCGGTCGTGACGCCTACAAGGAAATGATCGATCGAGTTTCTACTGCGATAAAAGAAAATCGTCAAAAAGAGATTGACAAACTTTCTGAAATTAACGAAAGCATTAATGATGTTAACCAACGTTTAATTGATAAAATTCAAGAACAAATTGACTATGATAGACAGCAAGACGCTTTAAAGGATGCTCAAAATAATTTAAGTGACCTCTATGCTCGTCAGGCATATCTTGGTATGGACACTTCTGGCGCAAATGCTCTAGAGCAAATGGCCGTTAATGAAGAAATACAAAATGCCGAAAAAGATTTGGAACAGACGATGGTTGACCAGGCTATTCAGAATCTTGCTGACGCCAATGAAAAGGCTGCTGAACAGAGAGAAAGATAGATTGCTTTGTTATAGAATCAATTAGATTGGGAAGAGGAAAATGGAATCACTTCGACTAAAGCCAAAGAAATGGTTGATGAGGCTTTGGCGGCTATGAAAACCGGAACGGTTCTTGAAGGAACCGCCATGTATGAAACTCTTTTAAATGCAGAGGGAGAAGCTCTTGGCGAATTAGCAAAGGCGGATTGGGTGTCTCAGCTCGCACAAACTGCAGCGTCGGCTCAAAACTGGTTCTCACTTTAGGGTGTTGCGACAGAAAACACCACCGGCGGATCGGAAGAGTCTGGACAGGGTTCTGGTGGAAGTGCACCACCTTCAAAGAATGATCAAATGATAAATAATGCAAAAACTATCGCGAAACGAGCCCTTGAAAGCAAAACTGGCGGAGGTTATTTGGTTTAGAGTTAGGACCAAAACTCAGAACTAAACAAAGCTTTTGCTGCATATAGAGAGGCAGGAGGAGAGATCACGTAGCTAGCAGCTTTTGCTAGTTGGGCTCTTGGTGGTGGCAATATTCACGCAAACGATTTTAGGTTTGAAGGTATTACTAACACTAAAGGTAATAATTGGAACTGGAAAGATGCGGGCGCCGGAAAGGCTGAAGAGGGCGGCATTACTTTAAATAGTGGAACAACTTATCGTGCGAGAGTAAAAGGGTTTGATAGCAACGCTGCTGCAACGGCTAAGGCGCAAGGGGTTCCTGAGGATGGAGTATTCAGCTATGCTGGTGGAGGTTATATCTATCATGGCGGTGTGGCATACAAAATTACAGATTCCAATAAGAGTGGAGATTGGAAACCTTTCAGTTCGTTTAAAACAGGTGGTCTTGCAAACTTTACTGGTCCTGCTTGGCTCGATGGCACCAAGAGCCGTCCAGAGTACGTGTTAAATGCTGCACAAACTGAGCGTTTCTTCTCCTTGGTTGATGTTCTTGAAAAATTCAATCAAAACAAAGTTGATACAAAAACCAACGGCAACGGTGGAGACAATCACTTCGATATCAAGATCAACGTTGATAAATTGGAAAGTGATTACGATGTAGAACAGCTTGCGGCTAAGATTCGTAAGATGCTTTATGAAGACGCCGCTTACAGAAATGTAAATGCAATTAGCTTAATACGCTAAGGAGGAAGTATGGAAGAGTTTATTGGTTTTACTTTTAATAATATTCATTCTTCCTCTTTGGGGATTCAAAGGATGTCTAAGGGAGGGCTGATTAGTCAGCCCTTCCTCCCCGCCATTTAGGATAAAGTAGAGAATCAAATTAGCGCCGATGGTTCTGTTTATTTGGGCACAAAACAACAAACCTTATCGTTCGAGATTGATTTTGTTTATGGTCCTATCGGAGAGGCTTCGTTTTAGGCAATAAAAGCTTTTTGTGAATCCAAAACATTGGGACCTCTGATTTTTGACGAAGCGCCAAATAAAATTTATACAGCTAAGATATCTGGTTCGGCATTGAGTTCATATAACGTTTTTGGTGATAATGAAGAAAAGCGCTATATTGGTACGGGACAACTTACATTTATAAGTTATACACCCTATGCTATTGGAAAATATAATTATATTGAAGAAATAATTGACTCCGCTCCTTCTTGGATGAGTGGAAAAATTATGAACATTGACAGACCCTATTCTGCAATCTTGGCGGCCTCCGAAGAAGATATTAATATGGTATCTCGAATTCTTGGTAATTTGAAAATAGTTGACGAATATATCTCTCCTACGCACTTTATAGGTGAGCTAAAAATAGATGAAACATCCTATCAGTTTGAGGCTAGCGTAGAGCAGGAGCTTTTGGATGCGCTAATCACTTATAAACTTCCTTCACAAAATGAATGCGGCGTTTAGAAAGAAAACAGCAATACGTATTTTGTTATAGATAATGTTGGTGATACCACTATAAGTATATCTCCAACGTTGGTGGGAAGAGGCGTGATGTATTTTTACGTGGACAATCAATTTTAGTGTACAGTTGAAAATTGGGAAACCTCTACAGTAAAAATGGATAGTGATTTAAATGCATTTATAAATACCTCAACTAATAAGATAGCAACAAATTGCAGAATGGTTAAGGGAAGTTTTTTAAAAATTTCACCTGGTAAGCATAAACTTTCTTTAAAGACTGGCGATGCGCATAGTTGGAATTCAGCTTTGGTGTCATCTGTTTAGTTTAGATATCAATACGTTTAAGAGATAAAAGGAGGAAATAATGAGCTATTTAACCAAAGATTACGAAATTTCCGTATGGGAAGACGAATGGAGCGGTACTACTGGTTTTACAGAAAAGAAGCTTGCGGTTATTGGATCGAACACAATGACCAGTCAGGCAAGAGTTTTTTCTCCTTAGCTAGTAAAAAATACCAATGGTACTAAGACATTAACTTTTAAACTATATAAAAAATTTATAGATAATGTTACTGGTGAAAAAGTACACAATCCTTTTTATGATTATTTAATTGCTGAAAGAAAAGTAAAACTTAAATATAAGGGCGAGTGGCATGATTTCTTAGTAAAAAACATTATTGAAAATTCAGCAGATTATTTATATACCTATCAAATGGAAGACGCTTTTGTGCACGAACTTTCCAGAAATGGTTTCGATGTTGTTTTTGACGAAAAAATAAACAATAACATTGGTACAGCACGAGAGTTAGGCACGGCGGCGCTACAAGGAACAGATTGGACAGTAGAGTCAGATTTGATTATACAAACTAGTGAAGAAAGCTTGGTATATGTTTAGTTACCAGATATCGGCACTATGACGGCCGCGGTTAAAATTTTGGATTCTGCTAACATGACAGAGACTGATGTAGACTTCGCTCCAGGCTTGACAGCTTTGGCTTTCTATTCTTCCTGTACTTCGAAGCCTCGTCGTTTCTAGTTTATTTATAGTAATACGCATGGCACTGTTAATTCGCCATATCCAAAGAACTCTGATAGAGTAATAACTCTGGCAGATTGTTAGTATTATATCGATATGTCTCCAGATGATTATGAACAAGTAGAAGGCACTAATTTTTATTTGCCAAAAAATTGGACAATTAAAACTGGTATAGGTGCATCAACTGGGGACTCTAATCCTGTTAGCCATCTATATCGTGGCGCGCGATATAATTATGGACAGTGCGGCCACTATCACCCTGGTCTTGACAGATATGTAACCGAATGGATGGATAGTGTCGGTAACGGTGATATTTTTAGTTATACAAAGATGGAATATAAATCTCCAACCTTTGTAAAAAATTATGCGGTTAATTCTGATTTAGAACACGGCAGCTCAGGTTGGTATAGCGAGGACAATAACGGAAAAGCAAAGGCTTTGTCTGGGGTTATGGGAGATTTTAGTGGCCCTAATGGTACATTTAAGTCTATCTCAGACATGGAATTGACGGAATTTGCAAATACTACAAAATTAAATAATCTAAAATCTTATTTAAAGGTTGATGGACAGACCTTTTATAATACAGGTCTTACTGATAATCGAAACGCTTTAGACTTTACACCGGATGATAGATTGGTGGTTACTGGAGAGTTTTATGATTAGTATGGTGCCTTGTTAGATTATTCTAAAGTGATACAACCAATTTTGGGAGTATATGCATGTGAGTTAGTTGAAGCAGAAATTAGTTCTCAGAATACTTGGCAAAACATTACTCATTCAGGAATAAGTTTTTATTTGCCGTCTGCCGACTCGAATGGAATTTATTTCAAGCCTACTTCTTTTACTCAAGAGAAACTAAAAGATAGCCGCTTTAAACTAAAAATCCGCGGAACAAACAGTATTTACTATGCGCGAAATATTTAGATTTTTAAAGAAGTTAGAGACAAGGCTGGAAGACTAATAACGCCAGAAAGCCAAGCTTCTTCAATTGATTCGTCTGAAATAGTCTCTGCGAAAGAAGTCTATTTTAGGGGTGCTGACAACAAGCTAAATACAACAGAAGAAGAGCTTCTTTTGATCCCTAAACAGGATGGTTTTAAACCACGATATCGTTCAAAAGCAGAAATGGCCCATGCTATT
>JAEIGA010005333.1_pt1 | contig 19690 bp, 21 predicted proteins | sample 9270691 | NCBI WGS metagenome assembly JAEIGA01 (sample SAMN17057246, study PRJNA624740) | gut metagenome | biome: biome; isolation source: fecal sample | host: Bos grunniens | place: China: Xizang | collected 2019 | reverse complement strand
TAATTATCAAACGCCTGCTTGGGAATTACGTAAGCGCTCCTCGCATCGTCAAGCATAGATTGAAACTCGCGCTCTATCTCCTCATCGTGATCACTTGTGTGATTTTTTGAATACAGCTGCATATATATCACTCCGTTCTGTGCTGTAAAAGGTCATATCTGTTCAAATAATATCAATATTATATCTTAACTCGGTTAAATTTGCAATTAACAAATTGTAAACTTTCATAAAAATGCCATTTTTATATCAAAATATCGCAAAATTTGCAAGTTTTTCGGAATTCATATTCAAAACGTTGGATCTATCCCCTATCTACAGTGACAACGGTGAAATATGACTCGTCGTGCTTTGACACTCTGCGCGCCACCTCTTTTTTTATTGCGTCGTCGCTCATTTTGAGCTCAAAGGGCGTACTTATATCAAATATGAGGTTGGTATGCGTTATGCCGCGCACGAATCTAAAATCGTGAATATCCATACGGCTATCTATTTCCTTTACTATGCCGCGGACAAGCTCTTTTTTCTCATTTATCTCGGCATCGTCTGTGACTATGGGGTCCATGTGTATATTTGCCTGTATTGAGAGCTCGGTGTTGAGCCTGCGCTCGATAAGGTCTATCATATCGTGGGAATCAAATATGTTTTTCGAGCCATCCACCTCAATATGAAGCGTAACTATGGTCATTCCCGGTCCGTAGTTGTGTACCACCATATCGTGTATGCCGAGCGCATCGGGAAATTCTCCCACGATACGCTTGACGTCGTTTACGACCTCGGGGTCGGGACTTTCTCCGAGAATGGAATTCTTGGTCTCGTTGAGTATCTTTATTCCCGCGAACAGAATAATGCCCGCAACGATAACTCCCATATATCCGTCGGCGTCAAAGCCGGTGAAATTGAGCACGAGCATAGCCACAAGCACCGCCGCGGTTGCCGCCGCGTCAGAAAGGCTGTCTGCCGCCGTTGCCTTCATAGTAGGCGAGTCTATCTTTTTGGCAAGCTTGCGATTGAAAAGACATAGCCACATCTTGACCGCAACAGATATTCCGAGCACTATTATCATTATCCAGGAGAACTCGGTGCTGCTCTTGGGAGAGATTATCTTCCCAAACGCCTCCACCAGCAGGTCAAGTCCTATATGGAGCACCAAGAATGAGACTATCATTGAGGCTACGTATTCTATTCTCGCATGACCGAAGGGGTGCTCTCTGTCCGCGGGCTTTGCCGCTATCTTGAAGCTTATAAGAGAGATTATCTGTGAGCCCGCGTCAGAGAGATTGTTTATTCCGTCAGCCTGAAGCGATATCGCGCCGAATATTGCTCCCGTCAGATATTTCCCTGCCGCAAGTAATATATTGAGTATGATGCCCACTACGCTTCCGAGCGTTCCGTACGCGCGACGCACCGAGGCATCCTTTACTTTATCTCTGTTCTTTATAAATATTCTGCACAAAAGCTCTGTCATTTGTCGCCTTCCAAAATCAATAAAATTTTATGCTTATTCCTCAATTCCCCAATACTTGCGGTCAAGACTGCGGAACTGTATAGCCTCCGCGATATGCTCGGCTCGGATGATGTCACTCTCGGCAAGGTCAGCGATGGTCCTCGCCACACGCATAATACGGTCATAGCCTCTCGCCGACAAGCCCATAGAATCGTATGCCACGCGAAGAAGCTCCATAGCGTCCTCGTCTGCCTTGCAGTATTTGCGTATGCCCGCAGAGTCGAGTGATGCATTATTAATATATGTGTCTCCGCTCATTCTCGCTCGAGCGAACTCGCGTGCCGCGATAACTCGGCGACGAACGTCGGCGCTTCTCTCCTCCGACCCCTCGTTGCTTGAAAGCTCGGAATACGTGAGTGACGGAAGCTCTATCTGTATGTCTATTCGGTCAAGCATAGGACCGCTTATCCTTGAGACGTATCTTTTCACATCAATAGGCTTACAGGTGCATTTCCTCGTGGGGTGTCCGAAATATCCGCAACGGCACGGATTCATAGCTCCCACAAGCATGAAGCTACAGGGAAAGGTCACACGTCCGCTCGCGCGGGTTATAGTCACCCGTCTGTCCTCAAGAGGCTGACGGAGCGCGTCCGTCACCTGCTTTGGAAACTCGGGAAGTTCGTCAAGAAACAGAACTCCGTTGTTGGCAAGGGATACCTCTCCCGGTGCGGGATTTACTCCGCCGCCCACAAGGCTCACCGCACTCATCGTATGATGAGGCGAGCGGAAAGGGCGCACAGACAGAAGCGACACTCCGTCAGGCAGACTACCCGACACGGAATGCACCTTGGTGGTCTCTATCGCCTCCGCGAAGCTCAGGGGCGGGAGTATAGTGGGAAGTCTTTTCGCAAGCATAGATTTTCCCGTTCCGGGAGGGCCTATGAGCAAAATATTATGTCCTCCCGTCGCGGCTATCTCCATAGCGCGCTTTGCCTGCGCCTGACCCTTAACATCGGAAAAATCTATTCCGTAATCTGCCGAAAGAGCGGAAAATCCATCTCTGTCGTAGCTTACGGGCTCTATACGCTCCGAGCCGTTAAGGTGAGAGACGAGCTGCCTCATATCATTGACGGGATATACAGTTATTCCCTCGACCGCGGCGGCCTCACGGGCGTTTTCAACCGGTGCGTAAAACTCACTAAAGCCCGCGTCTCTCGCCGCCACGCACATAGAGAGCACTCCGCGAATACCGCGAAGTACGCCGGAGAGCGACAGCTCACCCACAAAGCACTTGTCCGACACGTCGATATCCGAGCGAACTATCCCCGCGCATTTCATAATGCCTAGCAATATCGAGACGTCGTAGGCCGAGCCCTCCTTTTTTCTGTCCGCAGGCGCGAGGTTGACCATAAACGCAAGCTCAGGAAAGCGATATCCGCTATTTATGCAAGCCGTTCTTACCCTCTCCTTTGCCTCCTTGACCGCAAGGTCAGGCAAGCCCACAAGCTCAAAATTAGGCAATCTGGGCTGGGCGTCGGCCTCCACCGTGACTATATAACCGTCTATTCCGAATATGCCCGCACTGTATATTGTCGATAACATAACTCTCTCCAAGTGTTGTTTTAAATGTTATAATGATTATAACACATTTCACTCCAAAATACAAGAGTCGCAGGGTAATTTTACCGTTTTGAGCGTTTTGCGGGCACTCGGACGGCGATTTGTGAATAAAAAGAGTAAAAATATTTACAAACTGCTTAGGCAAAGTGAGATAAAACTATTGACAATTATACAAATTTGAGGTATAATTTTTATGTGTGAAAAATGGCATTCCCTACTTGGAGGTTTTCTGATGAAAAAAATTGCACTTGTAATGCTTGCGGCAGTCCTTGTTATGTCTCTTGTAGCCTGCTCGAACGGCGGCGAGGAGGAGACTGACAATGCTATCAACGATTATATAGCTCCCAGCTATACTCATAAAACAGAAACAGGCACTCTTTCCTTTGCTGATGGTGTAGGTGAGACGGCTATCATTACCGATTACGTAGGTGCTTACACAACTCACGCGGTCACAGTTCCCGCTGTTATATCCGAGCGTGACGTCGTATCTATCGGCAAGCAAGCCTTCTATCAGTGCGCGGCAATGACCGCTATAACTCTCCCCGATTCCCTCGTTACAATAGACGATTGGGCATTCGCGGCTTGTACGAGTCTTGAGACTATTGTCATTCCCGCATCCGTTACATCTATCGGAGATTACGCGTTCCATGGCTGTACATCGCTGAAATCGGTAGTATTCCTCGGAACAGAGCTTGAATCTATCGGAGACTTCGCGTTCAACGACTGCGTGGCTCTTGAAGCCATCACGCTCCCAGAGGGACTTGAATCCATAGGAATCCAGGCGTTCGGTGATTGCGAAGCGTTGACGGCTATCACGGCTCCCTCCACGCTCAAGAGCATTGGAAGCCTCGCGTTCGCAGATTGTACCGCTCTCAATTCAGAGGGTGCGCTCAAGCTCTCCGCATCTATTGAGGAGATAGGTGAGTTCGCGTTCTCAGGCATCAATAAAAACTACATACACGCTCCCGAGGGCTCTTATGCCGCCGAGTACATAAGTGAGATGACAGATATGGAAGAAACCGCCGAGGTCGCTTCCGACGCCGAGTAAGCTCAAATAATTTTTTGAAATTAATAAAGATAGCTCCGCAGATTACTCTGCGGAGCTTTTTGTATCAAAGAGAGCCCGACTTTCGTCGTGCTCTCGAGTTTTAAAATTATTTAACCGTGCCTCAAAACTCAAGTCTCGAGCTGAGTTCCTTCAGGCTGATCAGCCTCGGGACCTGCTATGACCTCTGCCATAGTAACCTTTGAAATACATTTAATTCTACCCGATATGAATACAATAGTCAACATTTTTTGGCCCTCAAAAGCATTTTCTGCTAATTGAACAAAAAACCAAAATCAAGTTTATGCAAGATGCACAAAAAGCAGATCCTTGCGCAAAGTATCCCCGACACAAAACGACAAGATACTTCATATTATAAGTAGTATCGATAGCTATATGGGAGGTGACCGTATGAAACGGCAATACATAGACGACCTGACGAGGAAAATACTGTTTGAGCTCTTTTCCGCGTGCCTTTCGGCACAATACATGAGTGTTGAGAACGATGCAAGCTTTGCTCTTGAGACAGACGGCAAACGCCTGTACATATTCTTCGAGCACAGCAACGGCACGACGGATTGGATAAATAACCTCTCCTTCAACTATACGGAGGGCGGCACGGGGGACTTGCGCTTTAATTGCCACGAGGGCTTTTTTCGCGTGTGGCAGAGCGTTATTCCCTACGTGTCCGACGCTATCCTGAACCCCGCGTTTCGCGAGATAGTCATAGTCGGATACAGTCACGGAGCCGCGCTTGCCGCACTTTGTCACGAATACGTGATGAATATGCGTCAGGATATAAAGGATAGAATTTTCGGCTTTGGCTTCGGTTGTCCGCGCGTGATGAGAGGGAGAGTGACAGGTGCTCCTGCGCTCTGGCACAACTTTTTCGTCGTCAGGAATATCGACGACTTGGTCACCCACCTGCCTCCCACTATTTTAGGCTACAAGCACGTTGGCACGCTTATCGAGATAGGAGAGGCGGGAAAATACTCCTCCGTTGACGCTCACAGACAAGAGAGCTACCTGTCTGAGCTGAACCCCTCCTAAATGCGCTCTCCCTCTTGACAAAAAAGGAAAAATCTTCTATAATGAGAGGAGAGATATAAGGGGGAACAGCAGTGCGGCTTATAAGAGATGATTCTTACGTGTTTTCTTTGTCAAACAATAGCTTTGGCAAAATAATAGCCGCAAGAGCGAGGTCCTGCGGTGTCGCTCCCGAGGGCGTTATATCAGACAAACTGGAAATACCCAAAAGCGAGCTTGATTTTCTTTACTCAAGGTTTTCTCTGTTTGGCAATTCACCGATAGCAATAGTCTCGGGCGAGCGTGAACAGAAGGTGGCTCTTTTCATAAGATTTTTCTCGGGCTCGACCTCTCTGTGCCTCGCGGTGATCTTTGACCTCCCCGTGCGTGACGTGGCGGCGGTCTTACGCACTTGCTTTATGGGCGAGCTTCACCTCTCCCCTGCTATAATCTCCCTCGCCTCGCGCAAAAAGGGAGATACAGACCCCGAGGTCTACTCATACGTTTCTCTTATGTTCGCAAGTCTTTCGGGGCTGCATCGCGTGGCTTGTCAAACCTCTGCGTGTGCTCCTCATCTGCTGCTTGATGCAGCGATGGACTTGTGCTCCTTTTTGGACGTATCTCTTGAAGGTGATATTATACGCGACGGGGATATATCCTCTATCAAGGAAGCAGGTAGAGTTTTTTGCGGAGAATCATTCGCTGCTTGTCTGACGGTCCTCGGTATGAGCGCGAGAAGCCTCTCCCCCGACAGACGTCTGCATATGAGCGTGCTCCAAGGGTACAGAGACATACGTATAGCCTTTGATTTTAAAGCAGGCTTCGAGCTTGCGGATATAGCTCAAGCTCTGCGTAGCTCAATCTCTCTTTGCGGCAGTGAGCTCTGCGAGGAACAGCGCGAAAACGAGTGGCACTTTGAGCTCTCTCCCTACTACTCCGACGTGGGACTTGCAGGTGTAAAGCAGGGCGAATGGCAAGGTGGTCTCGCGTGGCGCAAAGGAATAAAACAGTAAAACAAAACACAATAATATAAATGTAGCGCGGAGAGAGCGCGCGGAGGAAAAAATGGCAAAATACAGACAAGGCAGAATCAATGACGAGCTTCAGAAAGAGGTAGCTATGATACTTCGTGACGTAAAGGACCCGAGAGTCTCGGGCGCCTTTATAAGCGTCACCGCGGCGGAGGTCACTCCCGACCTCAAATACGCCAAGATATACTATTCGTCACTTATGGGAGACAAAAAAGAGGTCAAGAAGGGACTTGCGGCGGCATCAGGCTTTATCAGAGGTCAGATATCAAGGAGGATGAATCTTAGAATCACACCCGAGTTGACCTTTATCGAGGACACCTCAATAGAATACGGCGCAAAGATATCCAAGATACTCGAGGGCATCACCATAACCGAGCCCGACGAGGAGACCGAGGACGCGTCACATAGCGGAGATAACAATGACTGAAAACACAATAACTGATTTTCACGCACTCAGCGTCGCCGAGGCAAAGGACCTACTCTGTCATAGCCGTAGCGTGCTGATACTGTTTCATATCAACCCCGACGGAGACGCGGTGGGCTCCGCCTTTGCTCTGCGGGGCGCTCTGACGTCGCTTGGTAAGCGGGCTTGGTGCGTGTGCGCCACAGAGGTACCCGAAAGATTGCTTTTCGCGACCTCGGGCGTGCAGACAAGCGTGCTGCCAGAAAACATCCCCGCCGACCTTGAGCCCGACGTTATAGTCTCGGTAGATACGGCATCTCCCTCACAGCTTGGCACTCTTTATGAGGTCTACAAGGGCAAGATAGACCTTATGATAGACCATCACGCCAAGGGAACGCCCTACGCGAACAACTATATTATCCCCGAGGCATCCTCCTGCGGAGAGGTGCTATATTCCCTGCTCCTTGAGCTATTCCGGGGCTGCGGTCGAAAGCCTGCTCTGCCCGAAGGTGTAAACAGTCTTATTTATATGGCTGTAAGCTCGGACACGGGGTGTTTCAAGTACAATAACGTCTCGCCGTCAACACATATCCTCGCGGCGAAGCTCATTGAGGGCGGCGTGAACTCTTCGGATATCAACCATAAGCTATTTGGTATAAAGTCGCTAAAGCAGATGCAGGTCGAACACGCGGGCTTTGAGAGAATGAATTTCTATAACGGCGGCAGAATAGCCATAATAACCTTCCCGTACGACCTCAAAAACCAGTACGGCGCGACAGACGAAAATCTTGAGACCCTAATAGACGTAGCAAGATGCGTCAAGGGCGTTGAGGTAGCGGCGGTCATCAAGCAGGCGACCGAGGAAAACAGATTCCGCATCTCAATGCGCTCCTCCTGTGACTTTGACGTCTCCGAGATATGCGCGCATTACGGTGGAGGCGGACACACTCGCGCGGCAGGCTGTACGCTTGTCTCGGACTCTATCCTTGCTGCAGAGATGACCATAGTGGTGGCTATCGAGCATAAAATGCAGGATATGGAGAACGAGGAAGGCTAAATATCTCAAAAGCGGAAGAGCGCAAGCCAATACAATTGGCTCAAGGCTTATAACGGGCAGGATGTCGTCGTAGAGGTTGCTCCTTGCAACTGGAACAGCAAGGGCAATTATCGCGGTTGCGTTCTCGCAGTCAGACACGACGACGGAAGCAAGACCTGCAACGAGCTCAACTTCAGCAAATAATTTCAAAAATAAATAAATTAGGAGAGATCTCAAAAGGTCTCTCCTACTTTATTTCCTGTTCTAATTCCTCAAATATGGGCGAAGTAAAAAACTGTGCCATAGTTATCTCCAAGCCGTCGCAGATCTTCTTGATGGTGGCAACAGTGGGCTTGCTTTCGTTACGATGCATAATATTGTTTAACGTGGATTGTGTCAGACCGCAGATCGTTGAAAGCTTGTTGATTGTGATGTGTCTCTCACTACACAACTCAAGTATCCTTTGCTTAACCGCCTTGCTAATGTTCATTCTTCAACTCCTCAAGTTCAGATATTATGGTATCTATCATAATATTACCTCATTCGAGTTAAAAAAGTTAACTCAAAAGGGTTGACAAATGAACTTTTTCGTGATACAATGGTAATGTAACTCAAAAGAATTATATGCGTAGTATAAAGGGAGAGACAGAAAATGATTCGGCAGGCAAAACATACAGACTTACATCAAATAGCGGATGTGCACGTCCGATGCTTCCCAAAAAGTTTTTCTACCGTTCTTGGCAAAACTCACAAATGTTATTTACTGAAACGGTTTTACAAAGAATACTTAGACTGTGTGCCGGAGTTATTTTTAGTTGCGGTAGATGAAAAAGACAATGTGGTAGGTTATTCAATGGGATATTATTGTGAACTAAATAACTACCAAAATAAATTCTTAAAACATAATTTTTTGCGCATTGTTGTGAGAATGATATTTTTGTTACTTAGTTGTAATGCAACCGCATGGAAAAAGGCTCTATCTTTTTTTAGTAAAAAAGCAGAAGTGGAAATTCGTGATGAGCCGTATGTGCAGATTTCAAATACTTTAAAAGGAGATTTGCTATCGATTTGTTTGATCCCGGAAAAAAGAGGCACCGGATTGTCTATAGAACTTATTGAAGCTTTTGAAGCCACTTTGAAAGTTTCGGGCAGAAAGTATGTTCAACTGACGGTGGAGCCTGATAATCAAAGAGCGGTGAGATTTTACAACAAGATGGAATATAAATTGTACAAGATAGTTTCCGATAAAGCTCATGCAATGTATAAAACTCTCCAATGAGAATGAGAGATGTAAAAAGTGTTATACGCAACCGCAACAAAGCGCAACATTTCCTCAAACAACACATAAAGCCTGTTCTTGCGAACAGGCTTTTTTAATATAATATCTCTTATTCAGATTACTCCTCAACCCCGAAAGCGTCCTTATCAAGTCCGCAGACGGGGCAGACGAAGTCCTCGGGAATGTCCTCCCACTTGGTTCCGGGGGCGATGCCGTTATCGGGGTCACCGAGCGCAGGATCGTATTCATATCCACAGGGGCAAACGTATTTGATAATTTTATCTCCTTAATCGTTGTTATTTTGTGTTATATTTGTATTATTCCCTTCCGTTTTCAGTCTATTTGAATTCGGGAGCGGCAAATTTTGTCTTTGTCTGAAAGCCTTTTATCAGAGAACGAGGCTCGGCGCGGTGTAAACTCTGCCCGCGTACTCCTGATCGAGTGCGTACAGACCCTTGGGTCACTGCCGAAGAGCTTGTAGCGGTTGATCATCGAATCCGCGTTGTCCTCTTCCTCCATCTGCTCGTCAACGAACCAGTCGAGGAACTTCATCGTGCGGTAATAAACAGTTATATCATATAAGTCCAAAGGGGTTATCCAACCGTCAGGACGACCTTTCCGACGTTTTTTCCCTTATAGAGCAGATCGTGCGCCGCCTCTGCCTCCTGAATGGGCAATACCGCGTAGATCGTAGGCTTTACAAGCCCTGCCTCGATCTTTGGGTAAACGTCACGGACGACACCAGCAAGTATCTCCGCCTTGACCGCAGGGGTGCGCGAGCGGAGGGTCGAGCCGATAATTCTGACGTTTCTAACGTAGATATTCTTGAGGTCGATCTCTGTCTTCTGCCCTGCGAGCGCGGCGATCATTATCCAGCGAGCGCCGTGTGTAAGATAATGGATGCACTTGCCCATTATCTCGCCTCCAAGACAGTCAATGGCAACGTCAACGCCGTGACCTGCCTCAAGCTCCTCTTTAAGCACAAGAGAAATGTCCTCTTTTGTTGTCACAACCACTCTGTCAGCGTTAAGATGCTTGATATTCTCCGCTATCTCATCGGTCAGCACAGTTGTAATAACTCTTGCTCCAAAAGCCTTTGCCATTGGGATAATAACACTTGCAAGACCTGACGCGCCCGCGCTCATAAGAAGTGTGTTTCCTTCCTTGATCTTGCCCTCGATAAAGAGGTTAAGATAAGCGGTAGCAAAAGCCTCGGGAATAGCCGCAGCCTCTACCATAGAGCAATTCTTCGGCACGGGCATGAGCATATCGTATTTTACGTTAGCGTACTCCGCGTATCCGCCTCCTCCGAGAAGCGCGCAGACACGGTCGCCAACCTTCCAATCCGATTTTTCTTTGGCACCCTTGCCTACCTCAATAATAGTTCCGGCAATTTCAAGTCCCATCCACTCGGGACAACCTGCGGGGGGTGGATAATCGCCCTCTCTCTGCATAAGGTCGGCGCGATTGAGAGCCGCCGCCTCGATCTTTACAAGGCAGTCGTCCTCGCCGCAAATTGCCGTGGGAACGTCATCCCAGCGCAGACTTTTATCTTCGTTTACAAGTATTGCTTTCATAAATTTACTCTCCAATATATTTTTTACATTTTGTCAGACAGTCAAGCACTTTGTCCCGTCCAAAAAGGTGATCCTCATACCACGGCTCATACGCGTGTGAGAATACAAGATTTTCAATCCTCTCGTCCTGCTTCACGCGCTCTAAGGTCTCATAATATGCCGCCTTGTCCTCTGCACAAGCGCGGTATTTGTCAACTCCCGCGCCCTGCAAGCCGTCACCCGAAATGAGCGTTCCCGTCCGCGAATCGAACAGACCTATCATCTCTCTAGCGTGTCCGTACAAGGGATATACCTCAAACTCGTCAAAAGGCGTGCAAGCCTTTCTTATGACCTCAATATTCGGCGCGTGATGCAGTATCCTCGAAAGACCGCCCACGTGGTCGCCGTGGTTGTGAGTAATGACAATAGCCCGAATATCCGTAATTTTATGCCCGAAATTCTCAAGTGCCGGAAGGATATATCCCTCAACGTCTGCGTCTGTCGTGGCACAATCGACCAAGACCGCGCCGCTCCGACTCTCAATTAAAAACACCGAGGTGTAGACCGTGTCAAAAGGTATCTTTAATCGATATATTTCACCGATTACTTTTTCAAAACGTTCTTTTATTGTTTTCATCAAGGACTCCGAGTTTCTTGAGTTCAATAATAATTCCATCTTTAAGCGTTTTGAAATCCTCCGGTTTGAGTCCTGTTGCCTCGAGCATCTCCTGCGGATCCACCTCGCGATTGTAGCCGCGGTCATATTTCAAGGGCCACTTATACATTCCGAGTTTTGCCTTATACTCATCCGGGTCGAGCCACTCTACCTTAAGTCCCAAAAGCTCTGTGTAAATATTCGCTACGTCTCCCCATGTGAGTCTGTGGCCTGTAGAAAGCATAAACGCCTTGCACATTGCCTTCTCATTGAACATAAGGTTTGCGATCATCTTTCCTGAATTTCCTGCCCACTCAACACCTGCATAATTGTCGCGCACGATGTTTGGGATATACATCGTCTTGTTCTCTCTCGCCCAGCTTACAGGCTCATCAAAGGTGTACTGGACTATATCGAAACGCTTGTCCGACGTGGTTATCATCGGGCGAACGATAGTCCAATTCTTATATCTGGTGGCAAACTTGAAATATCTTTCTATCACTCCCTTGGAGATGGAATAGGTATCTCTCTTTATAAATTCCTCGTCAGGAAAATCTCCTCTCTCATAGAGATCAATCAACGTCGGTGCGCTTGATGTTATCGGATGCTGTGCATCACCAAGAGCGCGTATAGATGACACGACGATCTCGTGGCCTGTTTTGGGTGCGATAACCTTGTGCATCGCAAGATAATCCTCGGGATCGGGGTAATGTATCAAATTCATCACCGCATCATAATACTTGTCAGCCAAAAAGCCTCGGAGATATTCTACGGTCACCGGGGTCTTTATATACCTCAAATTTTCATTGTCTGATACATGATTCTCAAGACACATGATATCAACATAGCAATCTTTTTTGAGGAGCTCCTCTGCAACGGCAGTTCCTATCGTTCCACCGCCTCCAATAAGCAATACTTTCTTTTTCATGTTATATTTCTCCTTTCCATATTGGCATTTACACAAGTTATTCTCAAGTCAATGCCATATCTATCAAATGATTTTAACTTGAACGATATTATTTGTCGAGAGTCCACGCAAAAAATATCATTGATTTTTTTGTGTTGTAAACATACTTGAATTCCCAAAGTAAATTCCACAATGGGATTTGAAGTGGAAGTTAGTGTGAAGAAAGATTTTGCGACAGATTATCTCTCCCCATCCCAACATCGTTCTAGATTACGTGTTATAATGGATTAGCGAATAATGTGTTATATTCAGGCATTGATATCAATTCTACTTGACGGGGGTACATTACTTAATAACGCCGCTCGCCTTTAAAACGACCTTAAACAGCGATAACTCGTAGTCGTAGGAATAAGGATTTTCCTTGCCTCTGACAAGCTCGGCAAAATTACGCATCATAGTATCGTAACGGTTGAAGTGTTCGCTTTCTACAAATATATTATGACCCAAGCCGTCTCCTGCATTTACCTCGCGCGTTGATGCGGTAAGATTTCCTCGGGGCTCCTCTTTGCAATAATCAAGATAGATGGGGTCTACCCAGTTTTCAAGAGGACGTATTTCAAGAGTTTTTTTAGTGCCCGTAAGAACTAGCTGACGGCGCAGATTTCCGCCCGCCTCTACCGAGCTGGATTTTGCGAAAGAGACACCGTTTTTGTATTTGAATAATACCATTCCAAAGTCCTCAACGTCAAGCCTGTCCTTTTCGACTGCACAGTTCATAGGGATGATCTCCTCCGGTTCACCAAGTATCTGATATATGATATCAATAAGGTGACAACCAAGAAAGAAGGTCATTCCGCCAGGAAAACGACTGAGCCAAGCACGTTTTTTATCGGAATATCGCACGCTCATATGTGATTCAATGGAAAAGATCTCGCCTAGCTCACCAGCCCTTGCTTTTCTTATAGCCTCCTGAACTTTTGGGTTAAAGCGGTACATATATCCAAGCGAGAGCACCAGTTTTTTTTCCTTGACTATGGCAACGAGCTCTTCAAATTCCTCAAGAGAAAAGCCGCCTGGTTTGTCCATATGTATATGCAACCCACGTTTAGCCGCCATAATGGCATACTTTACGAGGTTTTTTTCTTCACTTTCGATAATTACGCCTTCGAGACCTGGGTAAGATAGTGCCTCCTCCACTGATAACTTGCGAATGCCAAATTTGTCTTGGATTTTTTGCATTTTGTCGGCATATTCCTTTTCTTCGCACTCAGGGACCGCGATCCCAATAAAATCAAATATGTCAGTCTGCGCTCGTGCGCTATCAAACATATCCGCATGATCATGACCGATTCCTATTTGAATCACCTTTACTTTTTCCATATCGGCACCTCCTCTTGTACCATATAGAGACATGGTTCCTAAATACTTTTCGATAACGACCCACTACTTTTTCATGACAACAGCAAGGCATCGCGTATCGCTCGCGCGGCGCTTAATTTCGGCTGATACAAATTGTGCGCGGGAAGTGCGAAGTTTTGAACGCAGAGATAGGCGCACGTGCCAAGAGCGGGGCCCATCTGGCGTACAAGTTTTGTGTGAGATCCACTTGCAAGATATATAAATTTGCAGTCAAGTTCCTTTTTGAGCTTGTGAATTATATTTAGGTTTGCAAGCTCCTCTTCTTCGCTGCCTGAACGGTTGACTATCTTTATAATATCCGCTCCGCGCTCTCTTTGTGCTTGCGCTATCGCGAGCACCTCCTCTTCATTGAAAAATCTTGGAAGGTGGCAAGAAAATACGACCTCTCGCCCAAGCGCGTGTATCTTATCCGCCAAAGCCTTTTGCTTTGACACTGCGACTTCATCGTATGTTATCTGATTGGGATCAGGACAAAAGCTGTCTGACCTTATGTCGCAGAGCGTTGCACCGCATTCCGCTCCCCTCAGCAGAAGCTCTGCCAGAGCGTCGTCGGACTCATCTTTGCAGTTCCACGCGGGACCTGCCGTTATGTATATAGGTCTTTTTTGACACGCAGCGAATATGTTGCGCAGAGCGTCGGGCGTTCTGTGTTCGGGCAATAGATTCTCTAGTTGAATGCCAAATGAATCTGCTCCTTCGTAGAGGCTGTTTGTTATGGTGTGCATAGCTGCAAGCATTGTTTCCTCTTGTATCATGGACATAAGAAACGGCTTATCTGAATTCAAAAAAGAAGGCTTCATTAATATTTTTCCTTTCTGTTGTAGTAATTGGATTCCGGTGTTTTCTGACAAAATCTTAATTCATAGGAAAGCTCCTATTTTATTGTCTTAAATTTCCAAAGCAAGGTTATGTAAAAAAGCTGATATTGGGGCTTGAAGCAGTCCCTTTTTTCTTCATTTTTATTCCATACATATAACGACGTTATACACCTCATCGCCCGTGGGAACAAGCATGTCACATGTCTTGCCATTTACGGATATGCTCTTGACCTTCTTTCCGCCTCCGTTTACGCTGACGTTCAAGTTCGAGCCGCGATACGTTATATTTTCAAGCTCGATATTCTCAAGTCCTGCAACCATATTGGGCGCAAAGGTTATTCCCGTTTCGGTGAAGCTCATACCTATGATGTCCATAAGTATCATTCGTATATATGACGTTGCGCTCCACGTCTGCTTGACCACCGAGCGCCAGCTGCGTATTCCTCTGCCGCAGTCCTCTTGCATACCGCCGTATATCTCTCCTGTAGTGGGGTGGTATATCTCGGCAAAATGACCATCTCTTACTGCTCTGTCAGTCATCACACGAAGCTCCTTTTCAAGAACATCGAGCCTGCCGTTCTTGGTGGCTGCATCTGCCCAGAACCCCTCGACGTGAGGCCATATCACGCCGCTGTGTCTTCCGTACTGCTCTTCACCACAGCGAGAATATCTCTTGAATGTAGGCCATACACAAGATATGCCCTGCTCGGTCATATACTGATTTTCAAGTATTCTGCGAGTCTGCTCCTCATTCGCAACACCGAAAAGTATAGCAAAGCTATGCCCAAGTCCTTCCTGATGGTCACAACTGCCGAAATCATCAACTATATATCTATAATATCCTTTGTCCTCAAGCCAAAAATGCTTATTTATGGCTTGCCTCATCATACGTGCCTTTTCCTCATAAGCGCGGTCATATCCAAGCGTGTCCGCCATCTTGTCAGCAAGGACGTATCCGTTATAATACAAGCAGTTAGTAGACAAACAGTACATAGGGATCCCCACTCCTCTCTCCGCCTTGAGCTCGGGGTGAAAATCTGTAAAAGAGATTATTCCGCTCATGCCGCCCTCTGCATAAATATCGGGATATGCCGCAACGCCGTCTCCATAGCAAGCAGGACCGCGAAAAAGATTGAGAGACTCATCGAATTCGGTGTTCTCAAAATACTTAATGGTATTTTGAGCGGCAGTATAAGCCATAGACAGAAACTCCATGTCTCCCGTATAGAGATAGTAGTTCCAAGCGCCCGTTATCCATATGACAGCGTCCCAATACTCACCGCCTACACGCAGGCCGTGCTCGTCCTCGCAAAGCACGGAAATAAGCGTGTTTTTTGATGCCTCGGGTAGCAAAAGTCCGCAACAGTTCCAGACGTTTATCGCGGTGTCACGTGTCCAAGGCTCATAATAACCCATTCCCGCGAGTATGACCTCGCAGGGCTCTGTCAAGAGTCCGTTTTGATGTTTCCATACACTTCCTATAATATCAGAGTAAGCTGTTCTGAAGGCTCTGTTAATAAACTTGTCATTTGTTTTGAACTGAGGTATAGTGATATTCATATTCCCGTTTCCCGTCCCACGTCAGATGCTCAAAATTGGCTATAGCAGATTTATACCTATCTGCGCAATTATCACATTTTTGATAAAATAACTCACGTGTGTCTTTTTTTACATTATAACATCTTGCAAAATCGAATTCAATATGTTATACTGTAAAAAAAGTAACTATTCTGCACGGGAGAGAAAAATGAACAACAGTAAAATATACGTTTCCGAGCTTTCGACCTCAAAGCACGTATTCAACGAATACCATTTCTGCCGAGGCAACAGTAACAGGCGCAAAACGAGAATAGGCGTTATCCTCAAGGGACGCGGAACCTACATATATCTCAACAAAAGACTTGCGGTAAGCGAGGGCGACCTTGTATTCATCCCCGAAAACATATATTGCTACTCCGAATGGTACGGCGAGCCCGAGATAGAGGTCGTATACGTCAGCTGCTTTATGCATTACGTGAGCTTTTGCTACGAGCCGCAGAAAATAGACCGCGAGTGCATTATAAAGGATCGGATCATAGAGATAAGCGACCTGCTCACAAAGGACTATTTAGAGAGTCTTGAGGCATATTCCCTCTTTTATAAGGTCCTGCAGGAAATACTGCCGAAAATGATACAGACCGACGGCGAATACGACAAAACACTTCAGACCGCGATCGAGTATATCACAAATAACTGGAATAATAACTTTTCTGTCGCAGACCTTGCAAAGAAATGCTGCATCAGCGAATCCGCGCTATATCATATGTTTCAAAAAAAGCTAGGTCAAACGCCTGTCAGCCTTTTGAATTCCATAAGAATCAATATTGCCATTGAATACCTTGAAAACAGCAATTATTCCATATCCACCGTCAGCAGAATGGTCGGCTTTAACTCGGAAAATCACTTCAGACGAGTATTTACGGATCTAACAGGCACAACTCCACTTAAATACCGAAAAAGCATAAATTCCGTCAATAATATTTAAACGAAAAAGCAACACAAAAAATGAACTGCCCCAAATTATACGGACAGCGCAAAAAGCACATTAAGGTATAAAAAATAATAATTAAGCAACCAACTGACATCGCTTTTCGAGTGGTGTCAGTTTTCTTCTATAAAAAAGCAACCGCCCATTCCCGAGCGATTGCCGTTCATTCTATTTAATTCAGACTACTCCTCAACCTCGAAAGCGTCCTTTTGGGGACCGCAGACGGGGCACTCGAAGTTCTCGGAAACCTCTTCCCAAGGCGTGCCGGGGGCAATTCCCTGGCTAGGCTCTCCTACTTTGGGGCCGTATTCATATCCACAAGGGCAAACGTATTTTTTTATATCAGTAATAAAATTTAAGGCTTACCTTGCCAGATGTGATTACCTGCACACCGTCATGCCTTACCTTGGGGGATTCGCTTTCATCTTCTGCCTGTACCGCAACTGTGCCAATAACTGTCGAAAGCAGTAATAAAATAATGATCGCAGAAAACAAAACGATCCTTTTCTTAAAAGGTTTCATTTGGTTTTCTCCTTTATTTGAATCTCATTTTTTATTAATGAATTGGGTCAGACCTTGCGCAAACTGGAAAACGAGTTATAACCTCGATCTTACCCTTCCATTCGTAATGTTTTTTACTGATTCTTCTGAGATTGACATTTTTTAATCTCGATTAAAAAGCAATAAAAATACATTTTATTATAGTATAGCACATATTTATGGTGTTGTAAACAATGAGGTGAGTTGTGCTAGCATCGTCTTTGATATTCCGCTACACATTCTGTAAAATCCACGTTATCAATCGCCATAGCCACGATCAGATCTCTGGCGGACAAGTCTTCTGTATCCACAAATAATATACTCCATAAGAGACTGCACTTAATCTCCCGTGCGAGCCATTGAATCAGACAGTTTTTCTTCCAAACGCCTCTTCCATTCGGCGCAGAGCCTCCTGTATATCCTCGTATTTAGAGGCATAACAAATTCGTATATATCCCTCTCCGCCATCACCAAATGCACTTCCGGGCGCAGTTACAACGTGCGTCTTTTCGAGAATGTATTCTGCGGTCTCAACAGAGCTCATTCCAAATCCGGTGATATTGGGAAATACGTAAAATGCCCCTTTGGGATTGTGGCAGGAAAATCCGTTGATGCGATTCAGTCCCTCAACGATCAAGCGACGGTTGCGGTCGTAATATTCGACCATTTCATCTACGTCCTTTTTTCCGTTGTAAAGAGCCTCAGCGGCTGCCATCTGCATAGGCTCGGGAATGCTTGCGATCATAAACTCCTGGAGCTTGATCATCTCTTGCATGATTCTCTCGTTAGCGCAGATATATCCAACGCGGAAGCCTGTCATGGCATAGGTTTTTGAAAGGCTGTTAATAGTGATAACGTAATCGTCAAGTCCGTCGTCTATTGCCGCCAGGCTCTTTTGCTTAAAGCCATCGTAAACCAGCTTTTCGTACGGTTCGTCGGAAATTATAAAGATTCCGTACTTCTTCACGAGATTGGCTATCTCTCTAAGATCCTGCTCATCAAGAATTCCTCCCGTAGGATTGGAGGGCGAGTTGATGATGATAAGCTTGGTCTTATCGGTGATAAGCGGTTCAATGATGTCTGCGGTCATCTTGAATCCATTCTCCTCGCTCACCATAGCGTACACCGTTTTTGCGCCTACGGTATCAAGCTGACCCTTATAGTCAGGCCAGTTTGGTCCTTGAATAATGACCTCGTCACCTTTATCAACAAGTGTCGCAATTGCAAGCATCAATCCCTGCGTTGCACCCGCCGTTACAATCAGATTCTTGTCGGGATCGCACTCAATCCCATTTTCATTTTTCAACTTCCAAGCAATTGCATCGCGAAGCGGCTTGATTCCCGCGTTGGGAGTATATTTTGTCTTTCCCGCCAATAAAGATTTTACTCCTGCTTCAATGATATGGTCGGGCGTGGTAAATCCCGGCTCGCCGAGTGTCAGATTGATAGCATCGGGGTATTTTTTTGCCAATTCAAACATTCTTCTTACACCTGACGCCATAGCGTTCTGTGCCGCAGTGCTCAGGATATTTCTATTCTCCATAACGATCTCCATTCCGCCGCCTGAGGCGGCACAAATAATAATAAATAAATTTTGTTTTTTACAATTATACCTCCTCCAACACGGCAAAGTCAAATAGCCATTTTTATCTCAATGAACATTTTTGATAAATAATATTTCCAATATGAATGCAATCGTTGACTGTGCAAATTATTTTTAATCTTTTTTGAATATTTTGTTAATATTTTTTCTTTTTCTACATTTTAATTGACTTTTTTTAATTAGTTCGCTATAATATGGTTAAAAATACGAGGTGTGAAACATGGATCAGATAAGCGCAAAAATCATACAAGAATTATCACAAAACGCCGATATGACCGCGACCGAGCTTTCGCAAAAGCTGCATTTTTCCGTGCCCGCAGTAACTAAGCGGATCCGCTCGATGAAAAATGAAGGTATAATCAAAAATTTCACGATAATTACCGATAATAAAAAGATCGGCAAGCCGATCGTCGCATTTATCCTTATTATGCTCAAATCCATTGAGCATGCCGAAGCCTTTTTCGAGTACGTAGAAAGTGACCACGATATTCTCGAGTGCTACGCGATCACGGGAGAATACGACTGCCTTTTAAAGGTCTGCGCCGCGTCGGTTGAAGCACTCGACCAAAAGCTTCAGGTGTTAAAAACACACAACGGCGTGATGAAAAGCTATACAATGCTCTCACTGACAACACACAAGTACGTGCCCACCGCTTTAGCAAATGAATGAGTAACATTTCCGCAAACAATTTCTAAAGGGGCTGCTTCATTTAGCGCAGAACAAAAGCCACTTTTATGAGCCTAGACAAAAAACAACTTAAAAATATAGTTTTTGTCTTTC
>JAEIGA010005332.1_pt1 | contig 19692 bp, 19 predicted proteins | sample 9270691 | NCBI WGS metagenome assembly JAEIGA01 (sample SAMN17057246, study PRJNA624740) | gut metagenome | biome: biome; isolation source: fecal sample | host: Bos grunniens | place: China: Xizang | collected 2019 | reverse complement strand
GTTTTTTGGGCTGCGCCTCGGCAATGTAAGCGAGCTTTCATTGCTCTCAGCTTGCACCAAAACTCCGCGTTCTTTTCGTTTGGGATTGCAAAGGTACGCATAAAATTTAAACTTCCAAACTTTTTGTGAAAAATTTTCAAAAAATATTGAAAAAAGTGCTTCGAAAGCTCAAAATAGGCCTTTTTTATGCTTTCGGACGTGAAAAAATGGCTTGAAAGCACGAATTTGGTCGTTTCTGTTCTTTCGAAAATAATGGATAGATATGTGGATTCCTATCTGAAAAATAATTATATTTGTAGGTAGTCGCTTCGGTGACTCGTGAAATTTTAATGACCAATGCTATGAAAATCAAGTTCACTCTATTGACATTGGTGGTGGCGATGCTGTCGTCAGTGTCCCTTTTTGCGCAGGATCAGCGCAGCACTTCCGATTACACGAACGACCGTTATGACGGTCAGTGGCCTCAAGGCGAGGGAATCCTATACTCCTATAAAGACGGACTTATAATCGGCTCCTTCGTAAAAGGCAGGGCTGAAGGAAGATGTATCTGCTACCTTCCTAACGGGGAGGTCTATTGGGGAGATTTCAGGAAAGGAAAAGCTACAGGCAACGGATGTATCTACAGAGACAACGGCATCGTGATGGCCGGTCAGTACAAGAACGGAAAATATCACGGAGTTGACACTTTGTACAGGTCAGACGGTACTATGATGATCGGTAAGTTCAAGAACGGAAAGCTCAAGAGCAGGATTGCCGAGGTCAGGGATCTGGGCAGCGTGCCGCAGAAGCCTCAATATCCTCGCGTGGATCTCAAGAAAAAGCAGGAGGATTTCCTTAAGGAGCTGGAACTTATCTGGGAAGAGAGAAATATCCGTCTTATGGAAAAGGCTGGTCTGATCAGCCCGAAATTCCAGGGTGGAAGCGTTGATGATTTCGCTCTTTGGGTTAATTCGAGGGTGGAGTATCCTGAATCGGTGTCTTTGAGAGATGGATCAAGGACTGTGATTGTGGAATTTGTGGTGCTTAAAGACGGAACGGTGTCGGATGTCCACGCTGCTTTCGGATCGAACCCTCTTCTGAATGATGCAGCAGTGGCCGCTGTCGCCAAATCTCCGAAATGGGAGCCGGGCGAGCACAATGGCGAAAAGAGAAGCGTGAAAATGACCGTTCCTGTCGTATTCAGCAACGAGTGATCATTTTGCGGAAGCCGTTAAAAAGTGCTTCCGTTATATCGGTAATGTAATAAGAAACTGCTATCTTTGCATATTCAGGCCTTTTGTGGTCTGAGCGTTGCAGGATAGCAGTTTTGTGTATTGCAACAAGTATAACCAATTGTCGTTGCGAGGCTCTGCAGGAGCCGTGGCAATCTTTGAAGACTATGAGCAAGGATAAGGAAATATTAGACAATATAACCGAAAAGGAGTATGAGCACGGCTTTGTGACCGATGTCGAGCAGGAGTTCATACCAAAGGGCCTGAATGAAGACATAATCCGTCTGATTTCGGCTAAGAAAGATGAGCCGCAGTGGATGCTGGACTTCCGTCTGGAGGCTTTCCGCCGCTGGCAGAAAATGAAACTCCCGACTTGGGCTCATCTGGATATTCCTGAGATTGACTTTCAGGATATCATCTACTATGCGGCTCCTAAGAAGGATGAGGACCGTCCTAAGGAGATCGACCCTGAGCTTGAAAAGACTTTCGACAAGCTCGGTATTCCTCTTCACGAGAGAGCAGCATTGGCCGGAGTGGCTGTAGATGCTGTATTTGACTCAGTGTCAGTTACTACCACCTTCCGTTCAGCATTGGCTGAGAAAGGCATCATATTCTGTTCGTTCTCGGAAGCTGTAAAGGAGCATCCGGATCTGGTGAAGAAGTATCTTGCTTCGGTGGTGCCTGTAGGTGACAATTTCTATGCTGCATTGAACTCTGCGGTATTCAGTGACGGCTCGTTCGTATATATTCCAAAGGGAGTGCGTTGCCCTATGGAACTGTCGAGCTATTTCCGTATCAATGCGGCCGGAACAGGACAGTTTGAAAGAACTCTGATCGTGGCTGATGAAGGCTCGTATGTCAGCTATATGGAGGGATGTACCGCTCCTATGCGTGACGAGAACCAGCTTCACGCTGCTGTGGTGGAAATCATAGTAGAGAAAGATGCAGAAGTAAAGTACTCTACTGTCCAGAACTGGTACCCTGGTGACAAGGAGGGACGCGGAGGTATATATAACTTCGTGACCAAAAGAGGCATATGCAAGGGCTCAGGAAGCCATCTTTCCTGGACTCAGGTGGAAACAGGTTCGGCCATAACCTGGAAATATCCTTCGACCATCCTTAAGGGTGACAATTCTTCTTCCGAGTTCTATTCGGTGGCTGTGACCAATAATTTCCAGCAGGCGGATACCGGTACGAAGATGATCCATATCGGACGAAATACCAGAAGCCGTATAGTCAGCAAAGGTATCTCTGCCGGACGAAGCCAGAACAGTTACCGTGGTCTGGTGAAGATGCTTCCGGGAGCAGACAATGCCCGCAATTTCTCTCAGTGCGACAGCCTTCTGATCGGTGACAGGTGCGGAGCCCACACATTTCCATATATTGAAAATGCTAACAAGAGTGCAGTGGTGGAGCACGAGGCCACGACTTCGAAGATCAGCGAGGATCAGCTCTTCTATTGCAACCAGAGGGGAATCGGACCTGAAGAGGCTGTAGGACTTATTGTAAACGGATATGCCCGTGAGGTGCTTTCTAAGCTTCCGATGGAATTTGCCGTCGAGGCTCAGAAACTTCTGCAGGTATCACTTGAAGGATCGGTAGGATGATGGAATTCTGGAATATAATACTGTTTGAGATGGGTGGGAAACCGGTGCTGCTGATCGATCTTTTGTCGGCGGCATTCGGTCTGACTACCGTTTTTCTGGCGGGAAGGAACAATAAGAGCAATTTCTATGTGGGCTATATGTACACGGCGTTATTGTTTTTTATGTTCTGGCAGAAGAATCTGTACGCCAATCTGATGTTGCAGCCTATTTCATTAGGTATCAATATATTGGGTCAATATCGCTGGAGCCATCCGAAAAAGTCGGAGGAGAGTTCTTCCGGAAACGGGGAGCTGAAGGTGTCGATGCTGACCTGGCCGCAGAGGGGGATGATCGTGGGACTTGTATTGATATTGGCCCTTGCCTGGGGATGGCTGATGAGTATGATGGGAACACGCTGGTTCGTGGGATATTTCCCTGCCAATCCGCTTCCTTATCTGGACTGTTGCGTGACGGTGCTGATACTGACGGCTCAGTTGCTTTCGGCACTGAAGAAATGGGACTGCTGGATTGCCTGGCTCTTTGTGAACATTGCGAATCTGACGCTTTATCTGAAGGCGGGTCTGGTGTTTATGCCGATTGTCAGCTGTCTTTATCTTGTGAACGGAGTCTGGTCATTGTTCACCTGGTATAAACTTTATAGAAAAAATGCGTAAAATAAAAGCTATATGGCAAACGATATATTATTGAAAATTGAAGGCCTGAGGGCGTCTGTGGAGGATAAGGAAATTCTTAAGGGTGTGGATCTTACCATCCGTAAGGGTGAGATTCACGCAGTTATGGGGCCTAACGGTGCCGGAAAGAGTACCCTGTCGGCGGTTCTGACAGGAAAGCCTCAGTTCACTGTCACAGCAGGAACCATCGAGTTCCTCGGACAGGACCTTCTGGCTATGTCTCCCGAGGAGCGTGCCTGGGCGGGAATCTTCCTTTCGTTCCAGTATCCGGTGGAGATACCGGGAGTCACCATCACCAACTTTATGAAGACTGCTGTCAATGCGCATCGCGCAGGAAAGGGACTTGAACCGCTTAAGGCAGGTGATTTCCTTAAGCTTCTTCGTGAGAAGATGGCTTTCGTGCAGATGAAGCCTGAGTTTGCAAAACGTGAGGTCAATGTGGGATTTTCAGGTGGTGAGAAGAAACGTAACGAGATTTTCCAGATGGCAATGCTGGATCCGACTTTGGCAATCCTTGACGAGACTGACAGCGGACTGGATGTAGATGCTCTTCGCATTGTCGCTAATGGTGTGAATGCCCTTCATACTCCAGAGAAAGCAGCTATCGTAATTACTCATTATCAGCGACTTCTGGATTATATTGTTCCTGATGTGGTGCACGTGCTCAAGGATGGAAAGATCGTGAAGACTGCCGGAAAGGAGCTTGTGGCAGAGATCGAGGAGAAGGGTTACGATAATCTGTAGAATTATGGAAAATTTAGTTGTATCAATAAATGACAGCATACATAGGGTGTATGTGCTGGACGGGGGTGGTAAGTCGTCTCCACAACTAAGTCTTTCTGACCAGATGACTCAGACTATCGTAGTGGAGAAAGATGCGAAGGCTGATATCGTGATTCTTATTATGCCCGGTGCGAGCTGTGACATCAAGCTGGATGTGACGCTTGCGGGAGAGGGTGCTCAGGCAAATATATATGGTGCTTATGTGTGCGGTAGTGATGAGAAGGTGAAGATCGCAGTGGATATGCATCACGATCTGCCTCATTGCAATTCACGTCAGCTTTTCAAGGGAATAGCAGGAGGAAAATCCAGAGTGGATTTCTATGGAAAGATCATAGTGGCGCAGGACGCCCAGAGGACAGAGGCATATCAGGAGAATCACAATATCCTGCTCTCGGATGATGCCAAAGTGGACACCAAGCCTCAGCTGGAAATCTACGCAGATGACGTGAAGTGTTCTCACGGAGCTACTATCGGCCGCCTTAATGAAGAGGAGCAGTTCTATATGCGTTCACGCGGTATAACCCTCGAAGATGCCAAGGTGCTGCAGATGATTTCCTTTATCGCTCCTGTGCTGGAACAGATCCCGGAGGCTGACCGGGAATTTCTTGCAATGCAGTTCGAGGATGCAATAAGAAAGATTTAGATTTCTCGACAAGCTCGAAATGACAGTATAGTGGTTAATCTCGAAATGACAGTACAGTGGTTAATCTCTAAATAACAGTACAGTGGTTAATCTCGAAATGACAGCGTTATGATTACCAATCCTAATGTCAAGATAAATCTCGGTCTGAATGTCCTCAGAAAACGTGAGGACGGTTTTCACGACCTTGAAACTCTGTTTGTTCCATATTTCGGTATCTCCGACACCCTCGAAATCGTGGTGGGAGATGATTATAGCCGTACCTCGGCTGCGCTTTTTACAAAATATGGGAAGTTGACGCCTATAAAGACAGAGGGAGTCTTCGGAGTAGAGGCAGAAGAAGGCGATGCTCCGAAAATAGTCCAGAGCATATCTGAAGACGGTAAACTTATGATTACCATCGCCCGTGCAGAAGGCGTGGATTGGGATCCGTTGAAAGACCTGACAGCTAAAGCATATAATATTCTGGCAGAAGATTTCCAATTGCCTCCGGTCAAGATTTTCCTTGAGAAAACCTCTCCTGTCGGTGCCGGTCTTGGCGGCGGTTCTGCAGATGCTGCATTTGCCCTTAAGATGCTGAATGAGCTATGCGCTCTTGAATTGAACGAAGGACAATTGGCCGGATATGCGTCTCGCCTTGGCAGCGATTGTGCCTTTTTCATATATAACCGTCCGATGATAGGCGAGGGAAGGGGCGAAGTGTTGACCGAGTATCCGATTGACCTGGAACGTTATGATCTTCAGGTCCTGACTCCAGAGGGTATCGCCGTTTCTACCAAGGACGCCTATAGTGGAATCAGGCCCCATCTTCCTGAAGTTCAGTTGAGGGAAGCCCTTTCGAGGCCGGTGGAAGAATGGGACGGTATTCTGGTCAATGATTTTGAAGAAACTGTATTCGCAAAGTATCCTGAACTGGCTGCCATCAAACGCTCGCTTTACGACTCTGGAGCTATCTATGCTTCGATGTCCGGCTCCGGATCTGCCCTTTTTGCACTCTATAGTAAATAAAGTGCCGATACTTTCCATTTCCATACTCGATGTTTTTCTCTTTTTTGTGTATTTGTAATCTTTTTTATGTGCTGGTCTGTAAAGACGTTCTGCAGGGTGGAAACATAAAAAAAGTTGAAAAAGGATAAGAAAAAGAAAAAGGTGACGAACCGCCCGGATATGGGGTGAAGGAGAGGACAGTTTTCGGGATTTATTTATTCCTTTGGAGCAAAAAGGATTATGAGGAAAGATTGGTGGATGATGGGATTGGCGGCATTGACCGTCCTTTCCTGCTCGATGGAAGGAGTAAGCCGGAGGCCTGAAGGAAACCGTGATGATGTTTGGCAGGGACCGGGAATGAATGTCGGATCAAAAGAGGTCTGTTATATAACCTGTTTTGATTATCCTGATGGATATGATTGGAGGACGGATCCTCAGAAGGGCAGTGTGAAATGCTCCTTGGTGGTTTTTGCTGACGGACTTCCGATGATGAAGGTACCGGTCGGGGATACCTGTCAGGTGAGTCCTGATCCTGATCGGCACAGGATCATCGACGGGCATCTTTATACGGATTACTGCACCGGTACGGAGATGATCATCAAGAGGGACGGGAAGACTATCCTTCGTTATCCGGGCTGTGAAAACATATGTGGAATGCTCGTCAAGGATGATAGCTTATATACATTGGGTAATCAGAGCCAAGGTGAAGGATTCGTTTATCGAAGGAACGGCAGAGTAATTCTGGAAAGACCATCAGGAGGCACATTCGGACGGCTTCATTGCGATGCGGGACACATCTGCTTTGCCTTTACTGAGCCGATAATTTCCGAGAAGGAAACATTTGAAAGATATTATCATTGTATGGACGGGGATGTCACCCAGACAGCTTTACGTGATGACATAAAAAAGGTCTGGGACATTATATCCTATAATGGTGAGGTCTGTTATATAGCATCCTTGAAAGGAGTGGAAAAGCCTGTGTTATTTCTGGGAGGTGCAATGAATGCTATGGTGATGCCTGAGGGGGCTGAGCCATTGTCATTCAGGATGATGGCAGGAGAAGACCACCTCTTCTGGGAAGGTCTTTTCATCGCTTCCGACAATACGGTAGCGAGCGCATTATGGTTTAGTCCGGAGCGTTGCATCGCCTTTGAAGAGGGAATGGTGGCCAATTCCTGCTTCGTATCTGGAGACGGGATATGCTGCGCTTTCAATCCGGCTGCTTTAGGAGGAGTGATATACAGGGCCGGGGAAGAATTCGCTATGCCTGCCGGTTATGCTGCAATGGGACCCTGCTGCGGCGCAATGGTTAACGGAATACTACACGTCGGTCTGTCTTCGCTGGATGGAGGGTGTCCGAAAGTATGGAAGGATGGGAAGCTTGAGCCTCTGGATATATGCGGATACATTGCTTCCGTAAGCGCATATTGAGGTCTATGATTCCCAGGAAACAGTTCTGGACTGGTCCGGATTGACAGTGATATGCACTTTCAGAGTCTCTTCCGGCAGAAGTTCCTCTATGTTTTCCGGCCATTCCATTATGCAGAGGTATCCGCTGTCGAGATAGTCGTAAAGACCTATCTCGATGGCTTCAGAAAGCTTGTTGATCCTGTAGAAATCGAAATGGTACATCGGGTCTCCGTCGGCTCTCATATATTCGTTCACAATAGCGAATGTAGGTGAACCTACCGGGTCTGTGACTCCCAGTACCTTGCAGATGGCTGTAGTGAAGGTTGTCTTTCCAGAGCCCATCGGCGCAAAGAATGCGATGAGCGTATTGTTTCCTATCTTTTCAAGAAACTCTCCGGCTGCCCTTTCGAGATCCTCGATTCCTCTGATGATTATTTCCTGTTTCATACGGCAAAGATATGTAAAATCCTTGCTATGGCCAAACTATGTCCTCTATTCCAGAATATTCTGCTTGTCCAGAAACCGGTATCCGGCGGCTTCTGATAAATGTTCCATCCTGATGTTGTCCGCCCCTTCAAGATCTGCAATGGTGCGGGCCAGTCTGATTATACGGGAACAGGCTCTGGCTGACAATCCCATCTTTTCGATTATTCTCTCCATAAGTTTTCTGCATCCGGTGTCTAGCGGGCAATATTTGTCGATGAGTCGGTTGTTCATAGATGCGTTGCAGAATATACCGTCTGCGGCGAATCGTCGCTTCTGTATTTCCCTGGCTTTCAATACTCTTTCGGCTATGGCTGAACTGGATTCCGCTGGCTTTCGTTCTACCAGCTTCCTTGCATCGATCGGGTGCATCCACAGCTGTATATCTATTCTGTCCATAATAGGTCCGGAGAGTTTGGACATATAGGCGATTCGTCTTGACGGAGTGCAGGTGCAGCGGTCACCTTCACCATAATAGCCGCAGGGACACGGATTAGTGGCTGCTATCAGCATAAAGTCGGCAGGATATTCCACTTTTGCCTTGAGACGGGAGATTGTCACCTTCCGGTCTTCCATCGGGGCTCTGAGCACTTCCAGTACCTTCTTTGGAGCTTCACAGAACTCGTCAATGAAGAGGATGCCGTTGTGTGCCAGAGAAATCTCTCCGGGCATAATGTTGTCAGATCCTCCTCCCAATAAAGCTGCAATCGATGCGCTGTAGTGTGGCGACCGGAAAGGCCTCTGCTTCATCAGCCCCCCGAGCGGATTCCCCTTTCCTGCCACCGAGTATACTTTGCTTGTAAGAAAGGATTCTTCAAAATCCATTTTCGGGAGAATCCCGGCCATAGCCTTTGCCAGCGAACTTTTACCCGATCCGGGAGGTCCGATCAGAAGAACGTTGTGTCCTCCGGCAGCAGCAATCTCCAATCCTCTTTTTGCCCCTTCCTGTCCGATGATTTCAGAAAAATCCATTATTCCCGTCAGCACCTTTTCATCCTTTTGTCCTGTAGGTCGGAAAGTCTTCACAAGCAGATCTGTTCTTTCTACCTCTCCCGATAGTATATCCAGAGCTTCCTCCATTGTCTCTACCCCATAAACATCAGTCTTCCCGTATTCGTAAGCTTCTAACGCCGATGATCGGGGGAGTATGCAGCCCTTCAGTCTCTTTTGTGCAGCAAGTTCCACAGTAGGGAGGGCTCCGGGGACTTCGCGGACACTGCCATCAAGACCTAATTCTCCCATTATCAGGAATCTGTCAAGAAGAGGGAGCTCCCTCTGCCCGGAAGCTGCTATGATGCCCAGAGCTATCGGAAGATCATATCCGCTGCCCTTCTTATGCATATCCGCCGGTGCCAGATTTATCACTATCTTCCTGCCTGGTATCCTGAACCCCATAGCCTGAAGCGAGGTGACGATCCTAAGCAGACTCTCCTTGATGGCGGCATCTGCCAGCCCGACCAGATGAATCCCTATCCCGGTGGCTATGTCAATCTCCACCTCGACCGGAACGGCATCGATTCCTATACATTTCGCACAATGAATGTTTATCAGCATAATCAATTGTTATTTAATAATTTAATGATGTGTTCAATATCAGCATTTTTTCCATTAGAGTAAAGCCGAACTGTCTCCTATGTAATCATATTTATACATAACCTTCTTTTCATTCATAAAGGTATTATTCATTTCGTCAGCTTTTAGGTTCGGTGAGTTTTCGAGTACCTGTTTCTTCAAATTTCCCATATAAATCCAGGACCAGACTTAAAAAAGAGAAAAATGTGGTGAAATTCAGCACATAAAAAACTTTTTATGTGACATAAAATTTATTTTATGCCCTTTTGTGGACATCTTATAGATGAAAGCCGTAACTTTACTGATTAAACACAAAAATCATAATATGAAACTCTCCCAAAAATCGAAGATTGCCTCTGTGTTGTTATCTGCGTCTATTCTTTTCTCTGCCTGCCAGCAGGTCGAGCTCTTGAATGAACCGGATAGCCTTGATCCGAATGATATCGTATACGCGTCAATAGAAGATGCTGCTGATACCAAGACTTATCTCGATGGGAAAAAGGTCCTATGGAACAGCGGAGATGAAATTCTGGCCTTTATAGGTAAAAATCTGAGGCGTAAATATGTGGTCTCGGCTGAGTCCGTGGGGACAAGCGAAGGCTCTTTTATAAAAGATGCCGATTATGAACATATCGGTTCTTCATCTCCGATTTCCCACAATATCGCTTTCTATCCATTTGTAGAACTGATCTGCAAGGCAGAAGGTGAGAGCTATGTTCTGGAAAACCTCTCTCTTCCATCGGTTCAGACCTACGTGGCAGACTCCTTCTGTCCTGGCTCTTTTCCTATGATGGCGGTCAGTGCCGATACGGATGATGTCGACTTCCGCTTCAAGAACCTCTGCGGAATCCTGAAGCTCCAGCTCCAGGGCGAAGGCACCATCGCATCCATCACAGTCAAAGGCAACTCCGACGAGATTCTTGCCGGCTCGGCATCATTGACGATGTCCCACGGCGGAATTCCTGCTATCTCCATTGCATCGGACGGACTGAAAGAGGTCACCCTCGACTGCGGAGAAGGAGTCGTCCTCAATGCCGACGCTCCCACCTCCTTCCTCATATCCCTTCCTCCGACAGACTTCACCAATGGCTTCACCGTCACTGTATCCGACTCCCAGGGAGGAACAGCAGAATACTCCACCGTCAAGCAGAATATCATAGGCCGATCTCAGATTCTGAGAATGCCAGTCAAGGAATATATAGCAGAAAGACAGCCTCAGGAGGTGGACTACATCGATGAGTACGGTATCAATCACGGCCAGGGCGTGGAAATCGACGGCGTTGTATGGGCACCGGTGAATTGCGGCTATCACGAAACAGATTTCAAGTATGGTAAGCTTTACCAGTGGGGCAGGAAATATGGCCAGGGATATAGTGGTGAGCTTTATGATATATATGATAACATAATAGGAGATTACTCAGATGCCACAGTTCCGATGATAATGTCCGGTCCTGTGTCATTGGCTACCGGTCAGTCAAAGAGTAATGAGAAATATTACTATAAGACAACTTTAACTTCTTATCCGTATGACTGGTTGTCGCCTCAGAAAGATGAATTATGGAATTCCGGAGATGAGGACAATCCTGTGAAGACAGAGTATGATCCTTGCCCAGACGGGTGGCGTGTTCCTACATATGCTGAGTTGAATGAGTTGTGTCAGAATCATTCGTCTTGGACTTCCAAAGAAGGCCAGCCAGGTTATTGGTTCAGCGGTGCAAGTACATATACAGACAAAGTCTCTCAGGCGTTTTTCCCTGCTGCCGGCGGCTACCGTCACTACAAGGACAATGGCGGTTATGCCTGCTCTCGAGGCTGCAACGGCTACTATTGGTCATCCAGACCGAACAGCTATAATGCTTACTGCCTCTCCTTCCTCTGGGGCAGTGCCGATCTGAGAGGCAACTACCGTGCGTACGGTAACTCTGTCCGTTGCGTCCGGGAATAAAGCATCGATTTCTCGACAGGCTCGAAATGACAAAGCCCCGCCGCCGGAGGCTTTCCGTGCTTTCTCGATGTTTGTCTGGCCTTTGTCCGAGGTCTGGAGGTCTGCCGGACTGAAGATTGGAGGATAAAAATGGATGGTTATCTCGAAAAATTGTAAATTTGCACAGCAAAAATTTAAATCAGTATGCTGAGAAAGGCGTTAGAGTCGGTCGGGAAGTATCTTCTTTTTCTGAAAAAGGTCTTCAGAAAACCGGAGAAATTCAGGATATTCTTCAGACAGTTCATCAATGAGTCGGATAAGCTCATCATCTCATCGGTTCTGCTGGTGGGAGTGATATCTCTTTTCATCGGTGGGGTGCTTGTCATCCAGACTGCATCGAATCTGGAGAATCCGGTAATAGACAAGATGTATATCGGCTATATGGTGAGGGAAAGCCTCATTCTTGAGTTCTGTTCGACAATGATAGCCCTGATTCTGGCGGGTAAGATGGGGTCTAACATTTCTTCTGAGATAGGAAGTATGCGCATCACAGAGCAGATCGATGCAATGGAAATGATGGGCGTGAATTCAGCAGGTTTTCTCGTCCTTCCAAAAATTGTAGCTACGACTCTTCTCAGCCCGCTGCTTATGTTCCTTAGTCTCGTATTGGGTCTCATAGGAGGCTATCTTGTAGTAGAAACCACACAGATCATACCGACAGCTTCATATATTACAGGAATCAAGGCTTTCTACAACGGGTTCTATGTATTCTACAGCTGCTTCAAGATGTCCCTCTTCTGCTTTATGATATCCTCCATCTCGGCATTCAACGGGTATTATGCCAAAGGAGGATCTCTGGGAGTCGGACGTTCGAGTACAAAAGCTATCGTGGTCACCAGCATCCTTATCCTGCTTGCCGACCTTATTGTCACACAGTTAATGCTTTACTAAAATGATCAAGGTAGAGAATCTCAATAAAAGTTTTGATGGGGTACAGGTCCTGAAGGATATTTCCGTGACATATGAGCAGGGGAAATGCAATATGATAATCGGTGCCAGCGGTTCAGGAAAGACGGTTCTTCTGAAGAATCTGATCGGACTTATGGAAGCGGACAGCGGTGAAATAATATATGGTGACCGAAGTCTATCTCAGATGAACGACAACGAGAAAAGGCAGCTTCGCCAGAATATCGGCATTCTCTTCCAGGGTAGTGCCCTCTTCGATTTTGCGACAGTAATCGAGAATGTTATGTTCCCGATGGAATTCTTCACTGACTGGTCTCCGGCACAGAGGAAGGAAAGAGCACATTATTGCCTTGAAAAGGTCAATGTGATCGGTTCTGATGACAAGTATCCGAACGAGCTCAGCGGAGGTATGCAGAAACGTGTCGGAATCGCCCGTGCAATTGCCTTGAATCCTAAATACCTGTTCTGTGACGAACCGAATTCCGGCCTGGATCCTTATACGTCCATCCTTATCGACCGCCTTATCAGCGACCTCACCAAAGAGTTCAATATGACAACAGTGGTCAATACCCACGATATGAATTCCATACTCGAAATAGGTGATAAGATCGGTTTCATCCACAAGGGAAGTATGCTCTGGCAAGGAGATAAAAAGACAATCCTCCAGCCTGATTGTCAGGAACTGAAGGATTTCGTCTGCGCCAATACTTTGGCGAGAAATATCATAGAAGGAAAATAGTCTAGAGTCTTGCTCTTAATCCCATTTCGAAACCGAACATAAGAGGCTGCACTGTGCGGATGCTCTTAGGCTGGTTGCAGTCGAAGTAATATCTTACAGACGGATCGATGTATAGACCGAGGTGCTTTCCCAGCATAAACTCCACTCCAAATCCGACATTGGCTGAAAGTTGCATTCCGTCGACATTGTCCCTATGGTAAATTGAATCACTGAGGACGTGATACGCATCTGCAACGCATTTCTCGACAGTTCCTCCCGCATATGCATAAAGATTCACTCTGTCTTTATCTACGATGTCGTAATATGCATTGAGCGGTATACCTATGTAATGCAGTGTGTTCCGGATATCTGAATGGATGTCGATGTTCTTGTCCACATCAGTGTATTTTCCGTAGAACTGTCTGGTGAGGATGCTGTAGTTTGCACCGACTCCGACAGACCATCTGTCTGAAAGACCGATCTTTACTCCGACTCCGAATGAGACCGGGAGTCCGTAGGTGGAATTCGTACTGGTTTCTGTGACACCTGTCTTCTGTGGGGCAGAAGTGATTGTAGGTGCTTTCATCAGGCCCAGTCTGTTTCTGCTTTGCGTGCTGTTCGTGCTGGCAAGTCCGGAAAGCATAAGTGAAATGTCTCTCTTTTCCGTCTTCTCGTCTTCTCCCCAGTCTTCAGGAAAATATGCGGCAGTCACTTGCGTTTCACGGTAGTCTGTCTCTGTCTTTCCCTCAACGGTGCTTCTGTCAATGTTTTCAGTTTCAATCAATTGCTCTGTCTCGGACATCTCCATTGCCTCGGAAGCTGTCTGAGGAATGATTTCTTCAGTAGCAGGCACGGTCGCTTTCCTGACCGGCTTAGCCTCTGCTATTGAAATTTCAATATTGTCCGGTACGGCCGTACCTTCGATTATTTCCTCTTCCGGCTCCACTACCGCTATAAGTCCGCTGCCTTCCGACAAAGGTACGAGGGTGTTCTGAGGCTTGATGTTGAAGATTACGCCAATGACAATGGCAGCAGCTGCTGCGACGCCCACCGCGGCACGTCTGAACCATAGTACTACGGTCCTTCTGCGGGCAGCATTGTCCAGCCCCTCAGACACAGCATCCCAGACGCGGGCAGGAACATCTTCCTGTCCTTCGTCCAGAATTGACTTCATCATCAGGTCAAATTCGTTTATTTTATCGTGTTCCTCAAACATTTTCTCTTTCTTTTATCTTGTTCTGCAGCCAGATCCTTGCTCTGCTGAGCTGGGTTCTGGACGTCGTTTCGGATATTCCCAACGTATCCGATATTTCCTTATGAGAATACCCTTCTATCGCGTACATATTGAAGACTGTCCTGAATCCCGGAGGCAGCTCCATCACAAGTTCCATCAGTTCCTTGTATCCGATGTTCTGATTCTGTGACGGCAGATCGTCCTTCATTCCTCTTATGGCTTCCAGATCCTCACTCATCTTCAGCGCATCCTTCTTTCGAAGGCTCATAAGTGCAGTGTTTACAAAGATCTTCCTTGCCCAGCCGTCAAATGACCCATCTCCCTTGTAATCTCCCAGTTTGGTGAATAATGTTATGAATCCATCCTGCAGTACATCTTCCGCCATTTCCCTGTTACCGATATAACGTATGCATAAAGGGAACATACGGGGGGCCAGACGGTTGTATAAAACCTTCTGGGACGCTCGATCTCCTTTTATGCACAAATCAATCAGCTGTAAGTCAATGGTTTCTGCCACGTTTCTTTCTATTGGGTCCCGAAGGTTTGTCAATTGTTCGTGCCCCTAATAGATGCAAGGGGAACCCTGAATGTTGCATCATAGGCACATTTTTCCCAAAAATATGGAATTTCCCGAAATTGAATGTTATTTTTGTATGTTTTCTTTAGAAACTTTTGAAATGAAGAGAAATCTGATATATGTAATATTTACCGCTGTCCTTTATTTCCTGGCGATATCAAGCACGTCTGCACAGAGCGTAAGGCCCCAGGCAAAGGGAAGCAATCTGCTTCTTTCTGCTGTGGAAAGGTACAATGAAAGGGATATCGAAAGAGCATTGGTTCTTTTGAACGAGGCAGTGGCTGAGAATCCGGAGGATGATGCGGCCTGGTACTATATTGCCCAATGTGCTATAGCAAGGAATGATGCTGAAATGGCCGAGCAGAGCCTGAGAATGGCAGTCGAGCTTGATCCTGAAAATTTCTGGTATCGATACCGTCTGGCAAGGCTTTATTCCCTGACTTCACGCCCGGAACTCACTGTGGATATGTATGAAAAGCTTCTGGAGGATTTCCCGAAGAAGAGCGATCTGTATTTCGATCTGGTAGAGATGTATGCATCCCAGCGGGAATATGAAAAGGCTCTTGGAATATTGAAGGAGATCGAAACTGTTTTCGGAATGACAGAGTCGATAGCGATGTATCGTTTCAACCTGCTTCGTATGCTTGACAGGCAGGAAGAGGCCTTTGCTTCATTGGAAGAGTATAATAAGGAATATTCATCCCCGTTCGTGCTTTCTACATTGGCTGATTATCAGATGTCTATGTACAATGATTCTACAGCTCTGGCTTATTATGACGAGGCCTTGGACCTGGCACCGGATTATGCTCCTGCACTTCTTGGCAAGGCGGAGACGTTGAGATTGACCAGAAGGTATAATGAATATTTTGATATCTTGAGCCGCTATGTGGCGGATCCTGAGACCCCTGCGGTGGCAAAAAGTGACTATCTGATGGCTGTCGTACAGAGGACCGAGCCTAAGTTCCTGTCTTCGTTCAGACCTCAGATAGATTCTGTGATGAATAATGCTCTTCAGACTCATCCGACTGACAGTATGCTGCTGCAGACAGCTGCCGTATACTATTATTCGACTGACAGGAAGAGTGAGGCGAAGAAACACTTCAAGGCCAATATCGAAGCCTGGCCGGAGAGTCTGTCGGCTGCTGCCAATTATGTGGAGTTCCTGATGTATGCGGAAGAATGGGAAGAGCTCTCCAATGAGGGCCGTGCGGCATTCGATAAATTCCCTCAGGAGACAGCTTTTCTGGAAATGGCAAGTGTGGGAGATTACAATCTCGAAGCCTATGACAAGGTTCTGGAGGTATGCAATAAAGTTCTGGAGGTCGCTCCTCGTGACAGTTCCAAGACGCTGAGGGCCTGGTCGACAATAGGAGATATCTATCATCAGCTTGGTGACGACAAGAAAGCCTACAAAGCCTATGACAAGGCTCTCAAGATCAATCCCGACTATATCTATGTCCTAAATAATTATGCTTATTACCTCAGCGTCGAGGGCAAGAAACTGAAGAAGGCTTATAGTATGAGCAAGCGTACCATAGAGGCAGAGCCGGACAATGCTACGTATCTGGATACTTTCGGGTGGATATTGTACCTGCAGGGCAAGCCTCTGGAGGCCAAGCCGTTCTTCAAGCACGCGATGCTTTATGGAGGTAAGGACAGCGTCGTGATAATGGATCACTATGCGGAGGTACTTTATGCTTTGAAGGAATACGATCTGGCAATGGTATATTGGAATATGGCATTGAAGAAAAATAAAGGTGATGTGCCTGATCTGGAAGCGAGGGTGAAACAGAGGAAGCAGTCGATTAAGAAATGATGAGGCGTATTATTGAAATATCATTGCTGCTTGTTGCTTTCCTCTCTTTTGGCGGGAAAGCTTATGCTCAGGATGTTAGTGCTCAGGAGGCTAAGAAGGCGAAGCTTGAGAGAGAGATTGCCATTATTGACCGTCAGCTTGCCGAGAATGCATCGCAGAGCAGCACTATGCTTTCCGACCTGAATCTTATCCGCAGGAAGATATCCAACAGAAAGGCACTTGTGGCAGAGGCAGACAAGCAGGTAAGATTCTATAATGATAGTATTTACCTGACTAATAGGGAGATAAATCGTCTGAAGGTTAGAATCGATACCTTGACATCCCATTATTCGAGACTGGTCAGAAGTGCTTATAAGAACAGGGATGCCCGTGTCTGGTATATGTATATGTTTGCGAGCCAGAATCTCGGACAAGCTTTCAGACGTTTCGGATATTTCCGTACTCTTTCCTCGCAGATGAAGTCTGAGGCCAGGAAGATCAAGGATATGCAGGATGAGCTCGGACGCAAAAAGGAAAGATTGTCGCAGCTGAAGAAGGAGGCTGAGGTAATCAAGAATGCCAGGCAGAAGGAAGTGGATGAACTTCGTAAGGATGAAGCCAAGTCCGACTCGGTGGTGAAGCGTCTGCAGAAGGATAAGAAGAAGTATCAGAATCAGCTTGCGGCCAAGAAGAAGGAGGTCAATGCACTGAACAGGGAGATCGCCCGTATCATTGCGCAGACAATAAAGACCGACGATCAGAAGAAAGATCAGAAGAAGTCCCCTGTGGATATGAAGCTGGACGGTGAATTCGCAAACAATAAAGGCAAGCTGCCTTGGCCTGCAGAAGGACCGTTGATGGGCCGTTTCGGTAAACAGTATCACGCTGTGTATAAGAATATTGAACTTCCTCAGAACAATGGAATCGATATCGCATTGGGCAAGGGTGAACAGGTGAAGGCTGTCTTTGATGGTGTGGTGAGCAAAGTGTTTGTTATGCCTGGATACAATCAGTGCGTGCTTGTCCAGCACGGTAACTATTTCACATTGTATTGCAAGATGAAAGGGCTGTCTGTGAAGGCCGGTGACAAGGTGACCTTGGGACAGGTTTTAGGAACAATTGATACCATTAACGGTCAGACACAGCTGCATTTCGAGGTCTGGAAAGGAAGCGCTCCGCAGAATCCGGAGCAATGGCTTAGATAAATATGAAGAAAACCGTATTCATAACCGGTGCGACAGGCAATATGGGTTGGGCCGGATTTCAGGAATTGTATAGGCGCAAGGAAAAATTCAATATAAGGATACTTGCAAGGGATAGCAAGAAGAACAGGAAGAAGCTTGCCCCTTATCTTGCAGATCCGTCTGTAACAGTGATCTGGGGTGACCTGATGAAGTATCAGGATGTGCTGGAAGGTGTGACAGGCTCTGATTATGTCCTCCACGTAGGCGGGATGGTATCTCCTGCAGCGGATTATTACCCAGAAAAGACTCTCAAGGTCAATGTCGGATCTGCTGAGAATGTCGTCAAGGCTGTAGTTGCTCAGCCGAATGCATCGGATATAAGAGTAGTATATATCGGATCTGTAGCCCAATACGGCGACAGGAATCCGCCTTGTCATTGGGGTGATGCTGATGATCCTCAGACTCCGGCTCTTTTCGATATGTATGCCCTTTCAAAGATCCGTTCGGAGGAGATATTTGCTTCAGCCGGCCTGAGAAGATGGGTTTCGCTGAGGCAGAGCGGTATCCTTTATCCGGGTATATTGAGCGTTGTAAATCCGACAGCTTTTCACGTACCAATGGGAGGCGTGCTGGAGTGGGCTACCATAGAAGATTCCGGACGTCTGCTTGCCAATGTCTGCGAGGACCGTGTCCCTGAAGACTTCTGGAACAAGGCATACAATATCAGCAGCGGAGAGCAGTACCGTATGACCAATTATGAGTTTATGAACCGTATGCTCTCTTCACTTGGTCTGCCTTCTCCGGAGAAGGTCTTCGAACCTCAATGGTTCGCCCTCAAGAATTTCCACGGAATGTGGTACAAGGATGCAGACCGGCTGGATGAGATTCTTCGATTCAGAGCCAATATCCCTGTCGATGAATATTTTGCATCAATGAAGTCTAAGCTGCCCTGGTTCTACAAACTGGCTTTCCTTGCTCCGGCTTGGGCAGTGAAGATGTTTATGAAGCCTTTTGCATTCGAGAAAGGACTCGGTACCCAGTGGTGGGTGGAGAACGATGAGGAAAAATTCCTGGCTTACTATGGCTCACGAGAGGCATATGAAGCCATCCGCTCCTGGGACGACGTCCGCCCCGCTCCTCTCTCAAAAACGAAGGATGACTAATTGCTTGATTATAAGTTGTTTGTAGTTTCTGCGTGCTCCCCTTTGTGCAGCACGTAGATTGTGTAATGGGTTGATAGATAATAATATAGGCTTTTCTGTGAAAATAAGGATACTGGATATATTGGAAGAGACAATGGCCGACGGCCCTGGATTCCGCACATCGATCTATTGTGCGGGATGCGGTCATCATTGTCCCGGCTGCCACAATCCCCAATCCTGGGATTTCAATGGCGGTAGGGAGGTGACTGTGGATGAGTTGCTGGAGGTGGTCAAAGCCGATGAGTTTGCCAATGTCACCTTTTCCGGCGGTGACCCTCTCTATCAGGTGGAAGCCTTTACGGAACTTGCCCGCCGAATAAAGGAAGAAACAGGCAAGAATATCTGGTGCTATACAGGATTTACATACGAGGATATACTTGCAGATAAGCGTCTCAGCCAGATACTTCCATATATTGACACTCTTGTAGATGGCCCTTTCAAAGCCGAACTGAGGGATCCAGAGCTTCATTTCCGTGGCAGTTCCAACCAGAGAATCATCCATCTCACCGAACAAAAAGACGATGCCGTTCCGGGCACCGTCTCGGTTATACCATATAAATGATTTCTTATTTCAGAAATGGGTCTCCTGCCGGATCCCTGCTTACTATCCAACGGAATGCATTGGTGAACAGGAGATTCTGCTCTGCGTCAAGATACTCTACATCACCGTGTCCCATATTGAGGTATATCATTCTGTAGTTTTTGTTTGTCCATACTACAGGGAAGTC
>JAEIGA010005331.1_pt1 | contig 19693 bp, 14 predicted proteins | sample 9270691 | NCBI WGS metagenome assembly JAEIGA01 (sample SAMN17057246, study PRJNA624740) | gut metagenome | biome: biome; isolation source: fecal sample | host: Bos grunniens | place: China: Xizang | collected 2019 | reverse complement strand
GTTATTACAGACCTCCCAACATTCACAATTTCCAGAATATCCAAATGTATCTGGCGTACCTTTATCATTGTTAAAATTATAAACTCCAAAATATTGTAATTCGGAGTTAGCAGTTTGTCTGTAGAATAATGCTATTATAAAACCGTCTATAGTAGTTCTAACCCTCGAGTCGACTACTTGAGGTGGTACTTTTTCAGTATATAAACTTTCTGCAAACTTGGCCATTCCGGTGTTATGAGCATGTGAACTTTCCATGTAATCAGCTTTTATACAGAACTCATTTACCGGTATCGAATTAGTTCTTAGAGCATATAATTCAGGTAATTTGAATTTGTAGTTTTTCTTAGGATAGTATTGTGAAGATGTACCCTGAATATCTAGAATACAACCAGAGTATTCAAAATTCCTATCGAAATTTACTTTGTCTTCATATTTGATACTGACAGTTTTCTTTTCTCCTTTAACTGGAGGTAGTTCCCCAGTTATTATCATACAAGGAACCTGATCTAGTATTCTATTATACATTATTTGATCGTGGGAATCGAAAACGTTATTCTTAGCATATAGATCTAGTTTCCTTGTTATGTCAGTTAAATCATATATGAAATTATCAACCACTTCGTTTATTTTAAGACTTCTGTTATATATTCTTATAGAATATAGTTTTATAGTACATTCGGTTGATCCTAACGATATAGAGACTGGATTCGGTTGTGTGAATATATCACTTGATGTATATTGATTAAGCCCACTAACAACACCATCTATATAAGTGTAAACCATACTATTTAAACCGCTTCCTTCAACAACAAATGAAATACGGATACGTTCTTTGTCTTTAAATTTAGTATCTACTTCGATTTCATTAGTTTTATAGATGGCTTCTTTTGATTTGATTTGGAATCCCCTATCGCCCGACATACATGAACATACGATTGCGTTGTCATTTATAGAATCTTCGACTGAAAAATCGAATTCTATGGTTTTTCCCAAGGTTTTAAAATCGTTAGCAAATGGAGTAATCGGAATATCTACAGTAGCTCCGTCACAGATTTTTAATGCTGTTACTCCATTGTCGGCAATCCAACCGTTGGTAATCCAGTTAAAATCATTAAAAGCGACGTTATATGCACCATATGAATATTGGTCTTTATCAACATCACTATTAGTTCTATTAGCAGAAGACATATAGAATTCCAAGCCCTCTGTGACTTCTTTAAATTCTACATCCAATTCGATTACGTTTACGTATATACTACGAGATACATTTCCACAAGTTATTTTGAATTCAACGTCACCAATAGGATAATCAGTTGTGCTCCAAGTTTTCCAAGATCTGTCTACAACCAATTCGCCTTTACTAACATTATTTATGAATAGTTCTATATCATTTTCAATTGAGTCGTCCTTATACACTGCATATGGTATACTAACTAAGCTATATTGAGTTATGTCATCTTCATTTCTATAATTCATTGATATTATCGGAGTATTATTACCTTCTACAACAGTTATTATTTCATAATAAAGCCTGTTCGTAGTTACAGTACTTCCTCCAACAACAGCTTCCATATAAGCTTCTATTAAATGAGTGCCATGACTTTGTTTTGGTATTTGGTAGCTTCTTTGTATACCTGAACTAATTACTGTTTCGGTATAAATTTCATCTCCGTCTAATAAAATATGAACAGTCTTTTCAACAGCTCCAACAGGAGTGTAGTTAAAATCGATAACGTCTTTGTATATTTTTTGATAATTAAAATTAGAATTTAAAGCTACGTCTATAACTTCTACATTGAAAGTTATCGAATCTCCTCTACCGTTATCACCAGGTAATGGGTTAACCGAAACATTTATGACATTAGAACCTTTTTTCAAATATGATTTAACATTGAACGATATAACCCCTACCTCTATTTTTTCAGATCGTATGTCGACTCCGTTTATGTTGTAAGTAACTATTCCCGCAGTATCGTATGATGCTGAATATTCGTATCTTATATCAACGTCATGATCTGGTAATGTTGTAACGTTTATATCAGTAACGTTTGCTAATGCCATTATAACTACTCCACTACCGCCATCGGCAAGCATTTCAAGTACAGATACTTTTCTTCTAAGAGCTCTTATAGACGAATCTTGAATAATGTCACGATCATCATTATCGCTTATATTTTGAGTATTTTCATTAACTTTTTTTTGTAGAGATCTTATGTTACGTTGCATTGTTGATACTTCAGTGTTTATAACGTTCTGAACATTTTCAAGACTTTGTTCTATGTCTCTTTCTATCTTATTTTCAAGCTGTCTAATATCCCTACTCATATCATCAACGCTATTACTTACATCGTTTATCATCTGACTGTTATCAAAAATCCCGCTTTCAATTTTATTCATTTTGTCTCTAGTAATCACGTCACCATTTTGCCAGTTGGTCTTTATATATCCGTTTGAATCGACACTAAATAGTGTTAGATCAGATGCCAACGAAGTACCTGAAGCAGCTACTCTGGCAAATCCTACTCTAGCCGATCCTATAATTGATCCGCTAGTGTCTGATATTATAGGAGAAACGTTAAATTTAAAAGCCGGTATTGTCACTCTGTAATCAGGGCCAATTAATCTGATTTGCAGAGTATATTCCCCTATTTCTTCAAACTCGTCTGTCATGTCTTCTGTTATTCTGAAAGTAACGAAACCTTCACGTATAGTACTTTCAGTAGTATACATAGACTCACCGCTTGGATTTGTAAATAATATGGTTACTCCAGTACCCTCCAAATCGTTACGTTCAGACAGATAGTAATCTAAACTATCAAGTATATTAAATTTTAAATCTATACCATAGTCCCCTCTATATACATATATCTTTTCTCGTAATCTGGCGTCGTTTCCTCTTAACACCAGGTCGAAATTTCTAGATATCATTATAGATCACCTCCGCTATTTATTAATGGTAAAACTTGCATTTTAAAAGGTGGTAGCGTTATTTTACTTGTGGATTGTTCGTTGAACAAACTTATTTGTATCATCCAATAACCTATATCAGACAACTCATCGCTTACCGTAGAATCTATGATTAGAGGAACTACTCCATCGACGATTTGTTCATTTTTGGTTATGGTTTTTATAATATATCCAAATTTCTTGAATATTATTATTTCTGCACTTCCGCCATTAAAATCATCTATCATAGCATTGTCTGAAATAGAATATCCTGTAGCTATTTTGATATTATATCGTATGTTATAATCCCCAAAATATATAAATAGATCTTCGCTCGGTTTAGATTCATTGTTTCTAATTTCCAAAGTAATATCTCTAGCTATCATAAATATCTGTCCTTAGAGTTTTTTTGTTCGTATTCGTCTAATAAATGTTCGTATTTCTTTTTTACAAAACCATTGCCTCCGAGCTTAATGTATTGTTCCCCAGCATTTATTCTATCCGTCAACGGTAGATTATCGTTTAACACAGCAAGTTTTAAAATATGAAGTGTGTTTGTCTTCAACATAGAATCAATGTCTTCGTATTTTTTTTCTAAATCCCTTGCGAAATTATATACCTTGACGACAAATGTGAAAATTACAGTAAGAGCTGTTATTACGGAAGCAGTTATTAAAATTACATCAATCTTCATTTTGATCACTTATTTCACAATTATTTCTAAACTCTCTAACAGCTTGATCATACAATGTTCTATTTCTTTCATACAATTCTTTGTTGAAGATTTGAGGTGTTGGAAAACTATACATTTCTTCGTCCACCTTAACACCATAAGCTATTAATATTAAAACCTCTCCTCCGTTAACCATATCAGTTTCAGTTATTGTTAATTTTCTTTCTATATGAATATTGTTTCTGGTATTCATAATTACCTCCTTATTTACTTACAGTTATAGTAATACTAGCCGCTACAATTTCTGCATATGCGCTAGTGTAGGTTGAGCTATAACAAGCTATGCTATTACAGCTGCCGTTCTTAATACTATTAACAATTGCTGTGGAAAGCGTGAAAGTTTTCTTTTGTCCCCAAGATAACGCGCCAACATTATAGTTATTTGAATATGATGGAGTGCCTGATGCGCTTTTGCATGTGCTTCCGTTTAAATATATATTAGTTGCGGAGCTATATCCTCCACCGTTTCTTCTTGTCAAAGTTATACTAGCGGACTTTACTGTACCAGTACCAATAAAAGATCGTATACTACTAACATCGAAGAATATATGACCTGATTTATTACCATAACTTTCCCAAACACCTTGTATAGCCCTATTACCCCATTCACCGGAAGCCCAGTTACTCCATGCGTATTGATAAGTTCCGAAGCCAGTAGCGTTGAAGGTTTGTGTATAATTTGAAGTCTCTGGTGTAGCTGGCGGTTTTCTAATGGATGGTCTAGCTCCGGCACCGTCATCTATTCCAATTATTTTTCCAGTAACTTCGTCTAATGAACCGTTAGGTATCCAGCTGCCAGCGCCTTTATCACCATACATTATAGTAGAACCACTATATGATTGGAAAGCGGATATACAGTTTCCACAACTGTCTCTATCATAGACAGTTGAACAGCCGTCAGCATATAAACCTATTCTAGAATCTACGTAATCAATAATCGCTGTCCTACCGTTGGTTCTTCTAAAAAGTATACCGAAAAAATCTCCTCCTGAGTTATTAGTATCAATAGCTAATCCATTAACTTCTCCAAACAAACAATTAATGAAAAAAACACCATATCTGAATTTATTAAACAGTGCTCCGTCATCAGAATCGTAAGCTGTTCTACCGCCATTTATACTAATATATTTGCGACAATTCACAAATAACATAGCCTGATTTGCTAAATCATTGTTTGATATGGTTAAATTTTTATCAACATTAATTGTTAAATTACCTTTCCCCGTAAGGCCTCTTAAATCTAATGTGTCAGATATAGTACCGGTAGATACTATATTAACAGTAATATCTTTATCTATTATCGGAGCGCTTTCAAGATACTCCTTAAGTTCGAAAAATGAACTGAATGGATAATCTATACTGCCTGTTCCAACTTCGTTTTTGCTATGATCTACGTATAAATTAGCATCACCTAAGTATACGTTTTGAATATTATATGCTTGAATAGTGTCCACAATCATGTGCGACCAAGTATCTTCCCCCGCTAAAGATGCAATTGGTTCTCCAGCATTATCTAAAATGAAAAAACCGCTACTATCTATTTTGGTTGTGGTATTAAAGTCTGGATGTGAAAGTTGGAAATAGTCATTTTGAAGAGACATCAATAAATTTCCACCTATACCGCTCAGTATTCCACCTTCGATCATTGCAGCAGTCATCTTATAAGCAGTACTTTCATTAACTACTAATTTTCCATCAACTCCTATACCAACAAAAGGACCATTATAGCCATTTCTACTAACACCAAGACCATTCTTATTCCATCTCCATACTACATTCGCTTGTTGAGGGGTTTCGGCATCCATTACTAATATTTCACTAGGATCAGCAGGCGGATTAAGTCTAATATATCCGCCGTCATATCCGGTTATACTATTAGTTAGGTTTTCGATTGCTCTATTAACATAACCCTCAACTACTGAAGTAGTCTCATTAACAGCATTGTTTATACTATTGTGTATACTATCGTTTATACTAGTGTTTACGCCATCAATCCTAGCGATTATATCATCGCCCATGCCTTTAAAAGAACTTCCCAATTCTATGGTAGAATATTTATTCATTGATAAGTCATAGACTGTTTTTACACAGATAGCACTAGTTTGTATGTTAGCATCTTCAAATACCACATTAACAGTATCGCCTAACATTACCTGATCCAACAGTCTGTATTCTTCATATTCTGCCGTGTTAGTTAATTGGACGAAGTCTATTGATATTGATACGGTGGGAACGCCTATATCATGCATATCTATATAACTTTTAGTAACTGATCGCATTAGAACGTCAGTAGGCTTTTCCTCGAACTCCCTTGATAGATCTAATGCTAAAATATTTGTATGATTAAAATTTCCTGGCACGGTTACTATTTTTTCAGGTAACGTCATCAAGACTTCTACTGATTCGCTTCCGTCTCCATTTGACTGGTTAACTCTTCCTATCCAATACGGATATACTGATGTGTAAACGTTTGAATTGTTTTCTTCCTGACGTATGTCTATTAAATTCTTTCCATATCTTATTGTGACACCGTTGTTTTCACCTCTATTTGCTTTAAAATATACGTCAAAACCGTCATAGTATAAATAGCAATTATATGTTTCTAATATATCACTACCTATTATGTTTCTTATACTTCTAGGTCTATCTATTTCTATTGAATTAAAATTCATTAAATCAGTTAGAAAATTAAAAGGCACGTTGATGGGCGATGACGTTTTTAATCTATTTATAGCGGTTACAGCATCATCAGCTGAAAATGGATTTACAACGTAACCACTTAGGTCGTAGGAAATATGAGCGGCGTTTATCACAACAACTCTATTTAGCGGTGTCGATATAGCATATATTCTAAACGGTTGAGGAGTGCTATATGGATTTGGTTTACAATATATGATTCTTCTAATCTTAAGATCGTTGAAGGCTTTCGAATCCATATGGTACTCCATTTCTAATTCATACATTCCATTTAATTCTTCAGTAACTACGCAACTAACATATTCATTAAGAGAGCATATACCAAGATGATTAAAATTAGTTTCATTATCTTCAAATAATCTCATACAGTCCACCACCTAGGGATTATTTCTACTCTATTAACACCGCCCGAGAAATTTATAATGTTTCGTCCTGGTTTTAATTTTGGAAAACCGTCGTACATGTAATTAACATTTTGATTATAACTGGTAGATCCCAAATAAACCTCTTGCATTTCACAATCTATTGTCAAACCATCACTAATGTTTGATATTTGTATTGTTTTATTTCCGATTGAGATTGTACCAGATCCACTTCCGAAAACTTTTATCAATGGATCTGAATCGAAACTCGTTGGGTTTATTATTCTACCTCCATCAACATTTATTTTAGTAGTGTATTCGCCTATCTTAAGATATCTTTGAGGTTTTCTATTGAAAGTTATTTCTGCTCGTCCGGCCTGTTGTAATATATTATGTATGGCGTGTTCATTTGAAACCCTAGCCATTACAAAGTAATCTGGTTCATAACTGTCTTCTAATCTTTTATATCCGTATCCTGAATACAACCATTCGGCAATCAAAGTAGCAGAGCCGGCGAAATCGCCGATAGTCTCTGCAAATGCTATATTATACACACGGTCTACGTTTTTAAAACAACCTCTATCTATTACATAATCTCCGTTTTTTCCTGGGACGCTAATAACATCATAATCTCTCTCGGCAATTTCATAATTCGGCGCTGTTTCTACAACGATTCCTAATTCTTCTGAACTAACTCCATTATAAACTATTACGCCCATACAGCATCTCTCCTTTCCATTTGTTTTTGTAGTATTCTGGATACTTCATTCGCTATGTCTTTAGCATTATCGCCAGTAATGTTGAAATGATTTATTATTTCGGTGTTATTCGTGTTGTTAGATACATTTGGTAATGATTTATCAACTCTATTATTCATGGAGTTCGATATGGAGTTAGCAAGTCTTGTAGATCCGTTTATTGCTAACGATTTGTCGAACATCGAATTCATGTATCCTACTCCATTTTGAACATTTGTTAAATCTAACACAGGTCTTATAACAGGATCCAAGTCTATCTCTTCTGTTAAAACCTGAGATAGGGAGTTACGCATATTATCAGCTGTTTGTTCTGCCACGGACTTGGCTGATTCGTCAGATAAGTTTGAGTATTTGGTCATACCTTGAGCTAACCCCATGTCAATGAATTTACCGATTTCTTCAAATACTTTAGAAGGCGAGTTTATCCTTAAAGCTTCTCTTGCTGCTTGTGCTGCTGACTCAGCCATATAAGCTGCCGCATAATATGCTTGGTATGAATAAGCATTTATACCGTTAACCAATCCTTGTACCAAATAACTTCCTGCAGAATACATGCTAGAGTAGTAAGATCTAACAGTGTTTGCCAAACCTCCACACACTCCAGATATAGAACTTGATACTGATGATTTGCCTGAATCCACCCCAGATTTAAGTTTAGCCATCCAGTCAGCTCCAACGCTTCTGAAATCACTAGTAGCAGATGATAACGTCCTTTTAACAGTAGTTATTAAATCTTTAAACGATTGATCTATAGTACTAACTTTACTTTTTATAGCGTCTCTAAATGCTTGAATCATATCTCCTCCAGCTTTTGTAGCTGTAGCTCTTATAGACGCATTTTGATTCTTTATACCGTTAACCAATCCTTGTACCAAATAACTTCCTACAGAATACATACTTGAGTAGTAAGATTTAGCAGTGTTAGCCGTAGCACCGCAAACACTTGATATTGCTGACGAAACATTAGATGATCCGGAGCGTATACCCGAACTAAGATTAGACATCCATGAAGATCCCCAAGAACTCATGTTAGAATTAGCAGATGTTATCGTATTACTTACTCTAGTAATTAGATTCTTAATCTCAGTATCTATCGTAGATACCTTTTGACCGATTCCGTTTCTGAAATATTGTATCAAATCACTACCAAGTTTAGTAGCTGTAGCGTTCATAGACGCATTTTGATTCTTCATACCAGTACATAATCTAGTGATAAGATCTTTACCCATTTGTGTATAGTCTGGAAGTTTAAGTGCTATAACCTCTAGAGTCCCATCGATCATGTCTCTGATTGAATCTTGTACTGAGTCTCCAACAGATCTTATAGCAGCGACATCAACAGAGGCCAATTTGGAACACGCTTTAGTAACGTTCTCTATATTAGTTATCACTATTTGAAAATCGGATAATGCAACGACAGCTACGTCATTGCTAAATGAAAGTAGGGCTTCTCCTAGATCTACGATATCCTCAGTGTATGACGCTAATCTAATATCACCAGTTGTGACATTCTTAGCCATTTGAGAAATTAGGTTAGAACAATCTGTACCTTTGCGTATGTTTTCTAAATTAACTCCTTCTAATGTTGTGGAATATGTTGATAAGTTACTACCAAACTTAGTCAATTCTTTACCAAAATCGCCTAGCGTGTTGTCACCGGTAAACCAAGATACTATTCCACCCTCGTTGGATAAGTTGTTGGACATGGTTATTAAAGACTTCGTTGCTTCAGCAGATTCTTTTATCTTAGCAGCGTTAACGTTTGCAACTGAATCGGAATATGACGACAATCCGTAACCGAATACTGCTAATTGCTTTCCTAATTCGTCCAGTGTGTTATCACCCGTAAACCAGGATACAAGTCCTCCATCGTTAGGCATTTCTTCCAACATTTGAACTAGAGACAATGCGGCATCGGCAGATGCCTTAACTTTGTCTACTGAAATATTTGTTACAGTATTGGAATATTCGCTAAGGGCTTTTCCGAAAGGAACTAATTGAGTTGCTAGTCCGCTTAAATCGTTTTCACCGGCGAAGAAACCGGCTACACCTCCAGAATTAGGTATTTCTTGAGCTAGATTTACTATATGCTTAGCAGCTTCTACAGAATTCTTAACCCTTCCTGAATCCACATTAACAACAGCATTCGAATAATCTGCTAAACCTTTACCAAGATCCTTTAGTTGTTTTCCAAATGCAGCGTAATCTCTGTCTCCTGCTAAGAATCCCCATATACCACCTTCTCTAGGCATATTCTCAGCCATCTGAGCAAGATTGTTCATGGCTACGGAAGTATCAGCTATCTTACTAGGATCGACGCTAGATATCTCTTCCACGAATTCTTTTAAATAAGGGGCGAAATTGCATAACTCTTGACCTATTTTGATTAGACCACTAGAACCTGTGAATATTTTTGTTAGTGCGTCCAATGCTCCACTTGCTGTTAATCCTGTAATACCAGTCATCAACGTCATTATCTTATCAGGGAATTCATTACTTAGACCAGTCACTATCTCGAAGAACGGTTTGGCATTATTAGCAAATCCTGATAGACATTCGCCTACCTTAGGAAGCGTTGACGCTACTCCATCGATCACTCCTCCGGCAAATCCTCCGATAATACTTCCGAGGAATCCTCCGATCGCGTCGCCTATTGTTTTAAGGATTCCACCACCGTCTTTAAGAATTCCACTAACCCCCGGTATCTGAGCTATACCACCTATTACAGCTAATAATGCTATAAATTCAGCTATTAAGATGCCGAACTGAACTAGAGCTTTCATAGCAACTGGTATGAGCGGTTGTATTACTATAAGAGCTGTCAGGAATGCTGTGAATAAACCAGCTCCAACTATTGCGTCAAGCAGCGTACTGAAATCTATTTGTTTTAATCTGTCCATTATACCGGCAAATAATTCAACTAACACCCCTATAGCGGCATCTATTATAGCCGGTAGATATTTTCGAACAGCGTTTACGATGCTAATTAATATTTGTACTAAATTTTCAACCAGTGGACCTATATTATTAGCTAGCGAATTCGTTACGCGAACTAATATGTCCATTAAAGTATCCACTAATTCCGGAACTATATCCCTTAAAGCTCTTAGGGCTGCTAATAACAAAGCGCTTAAAGCTTCTGTTATCTGAGGTGCTGCTGCGATAACGGCTGCTAATGCAGCAGCTAAGACAGCGCCCATTCCAGCGACACTTGATTCTAGTAGAACTAATGCTGACGCGAATGCTAAAGCACCTACTCCGCCTAATGCTGCGGCAGTACCGAACGCAATCATCGCAGTACTTATAGTTGGTAACCATAAACTAAAAGGTGCTAAAGCAGCTACTGCTACAACCATGATACCAAGCGAGCTGGCTAATGTAATAAGCGATGTAGCTATTCTATTAGGTTCTATTAAGGCGAACGCATTCATAGCAACTGCTAGTATCGTTATAGCCGTAGCTACTTGAATTAGTGCTGAAGCTCCTGCGTAACATCCATTCATGTATTTCAAGGCTATTGCTAATGCCGTCAAACTTCCTGCTAAAACAGTTAAACCTTTAGCTATCTCTTCCCATGTCATTCCAGACATCATTTTGACCGCAGCGGCCATTATTGTCATAGCAGCTGCCACTTCTAGTAGCATTACGCCCATTTCCTTAAGATTTTTCTCAGGCATAAGCTTCAAAGCGGTTGCTAGAGTTGTTAATAGTAGTGCCACTTTTGTAAGTCCGTCAGCTATAGTGGTCCAGCTCATTTTAGCTAATATTGTTACAGGGACGATAAGCGCCGTAAGAGCTGCTGCTAATATTAGGAGCGCAGTTGAGGCTTTTGTCATGTCGGTATTCACATGATCTAACGCTGCTGCTAGAGCTGCGAATTCCAATAAGAGAGTGCCCACACCTACTAAACCTTTAGCTAGTTCTTCCCACTTTAATTTACCAAGGTCTTCCACGGTGTTTCCGAGCATTACTAAAGCAGCTCCAAACGCAACTAATTTTAACGCTCCGGCAACAGTATCTTTTTCGCTACTTGGGATTTTCTTCATAGCAGTCGCCATCGTTACAATCAACGCTGCTACTGAAGTCACGCCTATTGCTGCTTGTTGTGGATTTAGATTTGCAATTTCTTCTACTGCTTCAACGATTATGCGCATAGCGGTTGCCATGGCGATGATTGATAGAGAACCTTGTTTTAAATCGTCGGCGTACTTTTTCATTATAACATTGTAGCCGGCTAACGCCGCTAATAACGCTACGATAGCTCCTAGACCTAATGCTAAATTCATAGGCTCAAGCTCGCCGATTGATTTTACCGAAGCCACTAATACGGCTATAGCTGCCGCAACGGCAAACATTCCGTTGATTTCGCCACCCCATTTATTTATGGCAACTGACATTCCAATCAAAGCGCCCATCATCGCTGTTATACCACCCAGAGCTATTGCTAAAGTAGTAGGTTCGATTCTGGATAACAAGAATATAGATGCGGCTAGTATACCAATTGCTATCGCTAATGATTTTAGTGCTTCTGCTTTAAGACGAGTTTGGAATGCTTCGAGACTGTCTCCAACACCTTCGAATATTTCTTTTATGGAGTCTACAACGCCTGAAACGCTAGTTATAACCCCTCCGAAGGAGCTAAAAGCTTCTCCGATGCCCTTTAGGAAGCTGGCTATATCAAGCATTATCTTACCGATCCCGATCCCAGTTAGAAACTTGATTATTTCGTTCCAAGGTATACCCTCGATAAATTCTTTTATTTTATTGATAGTGTTAGTCACTCGGACTTTCATTTCCAAGAAAACCAATTCCACTTTATCAGTTATCTTTTGAATAGTGCTTACCATTTTGGATTTAGCAGCAGCCCAATCCATTTCTTTAAAGGCTTCACTAACTTTAATCGCTACATCTTTAGCTTTTTCGCCCATCTCGATAAGTTTATCTTTAGCCATTTCGATGTATGGTTCCATCATTTTGATGTATTTGTGTAGTTGTTCCATGTCGAAGTCTTCGATGAATTGTCTAGCCCTATCAGCAGCCATTTTCAGAGATGATACTAATTTATCAAGGAAGCTCGACGCTCCGTCAGAAGACTTAAAGAATTCTTTAAGTTTATCGGTAGCTTTGTTTATATAAACTGCTACGAACTCAAAAGCATCTCTCAATTTTCCAATCAACGCTACTAATATCGGCAAAGCAGCTTGGAATGGTGCTAGTATGACGGTTCCAGCAGTCTTTAGAATTTTGAATAGGACTTCAAAAGCGGTTTGTATGTTTTTTATGGTGTTTTCGCCTAAAGCCAAACTGTCTAAAAGTTTAACAAATCCGTCGGTTAACGTCTTCAAATGCTCTCCAGTAAATCCAGAGAAAACATTTTTAAATGCGTTACCAACGGCTTTAAAGATATCACCTAAGTTTTTAAAAGCTCTACCAAGACCTTCTATGAGATTAGACTTGCCGCCCAAGTCAGCCCAAGTTTGTAATACTTTGTTTCTGAAGTCGTCTATACCGCTTATTATACCCCCTAGGGCATTACTTATAGGAGTCCATAGTTTCTTCGAATCTTCTATGTTACCAAATAATATTTCCCAAGTTTTAGCCCATCCTGATTGTGCTTGTTCTTTCAAAGCATCCATCATCATGCTGAAGCTTCTTACGTCTTGTGCAGCGGCAAGTGCGCTTTGACCTAGTTCTGTAGTTTCGTCAGAATATTTAGACAATGTTGCTGTCAATACATCTGCAGTCATCCATTGATGTTGTAGGGAAGCGTTCCAACCTGTGGTAGCGGTTAACAGATCGGATGTTTTACCAAGTAAATTGGTTGTAGTTGAAACGTAGCCACCTTCAACTTGAACCAATGTGCCCATTTCGACGGCAGTTGCTATTAATTCTTCTTTGAAACTTTTCGTAGCTATTCCGGCTAATTCTATTGATTTCCAGTCTGTAAGAGCCATATAACCGGTAGATATAGCTTGTGAGAAGTTATACATCGCGCTGGACGCTTGTCGAGTACCTGCTCCGGCTAACGCTGCGGCGTTTGCTATACCCTGAATAGAGTTAACGGCTGTTTCTAAACTAACGCCGGCGTTAGTGAATTTCGCAATACTTTCAGTCATATCAGAGAAAGAATATATAGTCTTATCAGAGTATTCGTTTAATCTTTCCAAATATCCATTAACGACATCTATAGACTCTCCTGTAGCCGACATTATAGTCTGTGTAGAATTAAGTTTTAATTCGTACTCTGAGAAGCCTTGCATTATTGGATCCAAGGTGAACTCTTTCAGTACGTTTATTAACTTAGTGGACATTGTGGCTCCGATATTAGCAAGAGCACCTAAAGCCACAACTTCCAACATCGAGAAACTTGTTCTGGTTTTTTCGACAGCGTTGTTTAGAGGGGTCATGTCAACTTTCTTGATCTCCGAAGACACTTTGGATAGTCCATTTTGAATTCCTTCAAACTTTAGTTTTTCCTTAAGTCTATCTAGCGTAGACATAGTCTCTTTAGTACCTTTTTCGAACTGAGCGTTGTTAAACTCCATCTGCACAACTACGTGTTCTACTTGTTTACTCATTTACCAGTGACCTCCTTCCAAGCTGCATCAGCAAGCTCGTCAAATATCGGTCTTATGGCAGGATTTATATAATCGCGGCCTTCAACCCATCCCCCATTTCTAGTTCCGTGGCCGTATTGTAAAATTATTGCTATCGGAACTCCTTTATTTATATTAGAATTTAAAAAAGTTATAGATATTAGACCGTCCTTTCTGTCTATTCTATAATACCATGAGCTAGCTGTCAACCCAGTATCCACAGGAGTAGCGCTACTCAATGCTGCAACGCCTTTTTGAGCATACTTATCGAGATTAACGGTTTTATTCCAATTGCTAGCTCGTTTAAGAAACTTATTGGTCTTATCAAATTTACCCGTAGTAGTGAGCTTTATCATTGTTCATTACCCCTTTGTGTTAAATTGTTTCTTTCTGGCAGCATTTAAAGCGGCGTTACTCTTCATAACTTCGTTAATCGGTCTTTTCTTCTCGGGTTGACTTTTTATACTACATATTCGTATAAGAGTTAACAGTCTATTTAAATGCCAACGTTCGCATTCAAACGGTATATTAGCAGCTATCATATAGTAGTATAGTAATTCGGAAGTCATAATCTCTCTTGAAGCTTTTCCAGGCGGTTCGGAAATGGTAGTAGCTGTCATTGGCGCCGCTATATAATCATTAATTAATTTGTATTGTTCGTTATTGATGTATAGATACGCTGTCTCCGGAACCCCTTCAGTTAAAGTCATGCATCTAACATAGTCTATAATTTCATTTGATGTTTTTTCCATATTAGACAAGAACGGTTTATTCCATCGAGATTCCCACTCGGAAATAGACAAAAGAGAATGTTCAAGTTGTATAACTCGTTCATTCTCTGATATAAATTCCTGAGTCACATCATTGAACAATTCGTAACTCGGTATCGTGATGGTTAACATATATATTAATGTAATGATTTTTCCTATTTAAGATTCTTTGGTATTACTCCGTTTATAAATGCCGCAGCCTCCTCAGCGTTAGTAGCTAAAAGCATGAATAATTCAGAGTATGCCTCAGTTTGAACGAAAGCGTCTGTTAGTTCTTTGTTCTTTATGAAACGTTTTCCATCTAAAGATTTTTCCCCATACGCTTTGCATATTATTTCTTTAAATAATGTAACAATAGATGCACTGTCGTTTGAATTTACGATTCTTTGAATGTATTCGGATAATCCTCCGTTTTTAGAAAGTTCTAATTCCATGATTTCAGCCTTACTTAAATTAAAGTAGAAATCCTCTTTTCTGTTTTCACCGTTATAATCAACATATTCAATAGTTTTTTTTATCATAATTACATCTCCTTAACTCATTTTGATTTTTTAAAAAGGGGGCCACGCCCCCAAGATTCAATTTTAGTCTTGTACAAGTGCTAATAATGCTTCGATTGAAGGTAATGTAGCTTCTTCCTCAGCTGATCCATATAAGGCAGCTTCTACCGCAGCCATTTTCTCAGCATCTAATTTAGTAGAATCGAATACTACAGTAGCTGTTGGTCTGAAACCTTCAACAGGAACCGGAGTAGTTGAAACTTCCCAAGAGAAAGTGATAGCTTCTGGACTTTCGTTAACTGTGCTGTAAGTTTTTCCTGATGGAGCTGCTTGACAGTTATAGATTACGTGAATTTTGTATCCTAAGTTGTCTCCTGCTACGTCGTTACCAACTCTTGTTTGATAACTTATACCGAAAGTTTTTCTAGCTTGTTGTCCTATGTTAACACCTTGAACAACTTGAGCAGATCCGTCGCATTCCATAAATTCATCTGGATATGTGTACGCTTCAATGGTAGCTCCAAATTCTTCAGCAGATATAATGTTTAAATATTTAATATTGTCAGCGTAGATTGGATTTGATTCTGCTCCTGATGGATTTTCAGCAACTGAAGTTAACCCATTCCACGCAACACCATATTCGTATCCGCCTTGTCCGTCAGATACATATAATACACCATTAGAAACACCAGTTTCAAAGAACTTTTGACCAGCTTGGTCCCATACTAATTTTGCCATTTTGTTTTCCTCCTTAATAATATAAAGTTAATGATATTTGGTTTAGCCCATCTAACACGAATTGTCTGTCGAATTCACAGTAATCTAACTCCAGTAATTGTTGGGCTATACGACTATCTGGATTTCTATCAATCACTGTGATACTGTATGAGGTTTTTAACCTATACGTCTTATTGTTGGCTCTATCTTTTTCAACATCTCGTCTACTATAAACTATCGCCGGGTATTTCATGTTAAGATTTGCTGGGGGCTGAAAATATACATTGTCAGCGAAAGTCTCGAGTAATTCTTGTAATTCTAGTCTTTTATTCATTGTATAAACCCCCTAATGTTAATATAAGACGAGGTCTCTCTATAGATACATTTACTACAGACCATTTTTTACCTAGATATGTCACGTATCGAATAGCATATACGTGTTCAAAAGCGAATGGATCGGCGATAATACTTATACTATTAGAGATGGATATTTTAGGATTGATTACGTTATCGTCTCTCATATTTCCTTGTTGCATGTTTATTCTGTTTTTTAAGACATCTCCAAAATACTCGTGTTCTGAGATTTGCTCTTCCCAGACACCTGGATACGCTTCGACGTCAATAGCGTACCCAACGTATCCATGATACCTAGCCATTTTGATTTCCTAAGCTCTTTCGATAACTAAAGCAGATGCTGGTTTCAATAATGATCCGCTCATTCTAGTTTCGATTAAGAATTTATGTTGGTTATAGTCGATATCAAAGTCGTCAAACATAGCCATCTTTCCGCCTTTTGCTGTTCCTACTGAGTAGTCGGCTAAATTAACTATTATTCCTAAAACGTCTTTATCATCTCTCTTTAACCCCACCATATCAGAAACGCAAACTATATCGTTAACTCTTAAAGCAGCTTTTATATCATTTTCGCTCATGTGAATCTTTCTTCCATTATTGTCTTCTAATAATAACATATCAGCTACTAAGTCTTCTGTGGTGAATAAAGTTGGTCTACCAGATCCTTTGTATTCTTTTCTGCCTCTAACGCAAGCTTCCATGAACGCCTTTACAGGGTTTTCAGCAGAAGCATCAACAGCAATCTTAACTGAATAGAATTCATGGTCTTTTAGAATAGGTCTGATACATTCTTCGTCGATCTTGTGCGGATCTTCAGGTTCTCTACCATCACCGATTAATATAGCTCTAGCGATTTCCTCTTCAAGTTTCATTCTCATTTCTTCTTTAATCATAGCAACAACATCAAAGTCAGTTATATCGATGATGTCATCTCTATCGATTTTTGCTTTTTTGTAGATAGTACATGGTTCAGTTTCTCTTGACATTAACCCGAACACGTCTTCTATCTTAAGATCGCCTTTTTCATAACCCTTAGCTCTTAAAGTTTCAGCAGTTATGTCAGCGAACATTACTTTAACCTTTGTAGTAGGCATTTGATGAACAGCTCCTAATATTTTAGCAACGTGCTCAACTTTATTGTTTATAAATGTAGGTCTTTTGTTTAATTGATTTGGTTTTGGGAAAAGTTCTTCAATTTCTTCAATACCGTAACCTTCAGCGTGTTCTAAGAAAGCGTCTTTTAAACTACCACATTTCTTAGCATCTTCGAATATTGACGCAATTTCAGCTTCAGCATCAAATTCTGAATGTTTAATCATTTCTTGATTATTGTTTTCCATTGTCAATCCTCCTATACTTTATTATATAGTGTTATCATTTTGAATTATTTAGCTTTTTCTACACAGATAGCTGTCTTTGGTTGCATTAAAGAACCTGAGCATCTAGTTTCGATTAAGTATTTTTGTTGGTTGTAGTCGATGTCGAAATCTTCGAACATAGCAACTTGTCCGCCTTTATCAGCACCAACTGTATAGTCGTTAGGGTTTACGATGATTGCTTTAACAACGTTTCCGTCTCTTTCTAAGCCTTTCATTAATGGAACTGGCACGATTTCTTTAACTCTTAAAGTTCTAGCTAATACTGATTCGTTTTCGTAGATGAATCTTCCGTTCTCGTCTTCGATTAATAACATGTCAGCTAATAAGTCTGGGTGAACGAACATCATTGGTTGTCCTTTTCCTTCGTATTCAGCCATAGCTTTGATTACAGTTCTTACAACGTCGTGAGCTTCTCCTAATTTGTGAGCTACTGCTGGTAATTGAGCTTTGATTGTGTATAAGTCAGAATCGTTAAATACTGGTCTAATATGGTTTTCTTTGATTTTGTCATTTCCAGCTGCTATAGGATCTCTTCCGTCACCGATTAACATTGCTCTAGCTAATTCTTCTTCTAATTTCATTCTCATTTCTTTCTTCATGAAAGCAACTACATCGAAATCAGTTATGTCTAAGATATCGTCTCTGTCTAATTTTTGTTTCTTATACACTGTTTGTGGAGAAGTTGTTCTGTTAAGTAAAGAGAATACTTCTTCTTTCTTTAAGTTACCTTTTACATAACCTAAAGCTCTAGCTTTATCATCTCTTGTGTCAGCATGAACAGCTTTTAATCTTGAGAATGGTGATTTCTTAGTATTATTTAAGAATTTAGCAACCCATGATTGGTCGTTGTCGATTATGTGTGGTTCATGATTTAAAGCGTGTTCTTCTGGGAATAAAGATTCGATATCTTCGATACCGTAAGTGGCAGCGTGAGCTAACACTGATTCTTTTAAAGTACCATACTTCTTAGCATCTTTTAATGATGCTTCTAAGATTTCTGAATGTTTCATTTCATTATTTTCTTGGTTTTGTTCGAAAACGTTATGTTTCACTTCTGGTTCCTCCTCATCATTCATTTCATATTCTTCTTCTAATAATTGACTAGCTATAATAGCTACTACTTTCTTTTGTTCGTCTGTCATTTCTTGGTAAATGTCAGCAACTGTTCTTTCTTTTGACTCATTTTGATCGGCATGAGCTAATTCTAATTCTTCTGAATCATTATATATCATTGCAGCACCCTCCTCTATTTCTCCATGAACTAATACTTCTTGAATGCTAGCTCCAGGGTTAGCTCCCGCTAACACAAGACTAACTTCTTTGATATCTCCGTGTAAAACACGACCGCCTTCTTGTTTTAATTTGTTGGCGTAGATTGATAGTGCTGTTATGTCGCCATGGATAACCAAATTCTTAGCTGTTTTAGCTGTTTCGTTATCGTTGAATTCACAGTAAGCGTAAACTCCGACATCAGCGTGTTTTAAAGTAGCTTTTCCTATGATGCCTTCTGGTCCTGAATAATTGTGATTCCATACTAGTGGAACTTGACAATCGTGACAGTGTTTGAAAGCATCGTTTAAGATAGTTCTACCGTCCGAACAGGCCACATTGTATTTTGTAGCCCATCCACCAAAGTCATACTTATTCATCTTTACTTTCCTCCTTTTTATCTTCTTTCTCAGGTGCCTTATCTGAACCTGCTTTGGCCTCTAGCATTTGTTTGGACTGACTTAAGTTCTTATTTCTTAATTCATCAGCATTTGGATCATTTGATGGTTTTAATCCTACAAGTTGTCTTATTTCGTTTGAAGTCATGATTTCGTTTCTTGTGAATTTATCAGCCATTTCTTCTACAGATGTTACTGGAATTAACTTGAATGG
>JAEIGA010005330.1_pt1 | contig 19694 bp, 15 predicted proteins | sample 9270691 | NCBI WGS metagenome assembly JAEIGA01 (sample SAMN17057246, study PRJNA624740) | gut metagenome | biome: biome; isolation source: fecal sample | host: Bos grunniens | place: China: Xizang | collected 2019 | reverse complement strand
GAGGATGAAAAGCCCGGCCATGGTGGACATTCCGCCCATAAACGCATCCCCGACAGGAATTACCGCATCCCCGTAAGCGACCTTGCTGTCGATGCCGATATCCGCCTCATCAAGAAGAACACCTCCCTTTGAGCGATATTCAGAAGAGGAAATGGCAACGGTTTTAACACCTGCCGCTTTTGCCGCGCGAAGGACTTCGACGGGAGCGGCGTTCTTGCCGCTTGCGGAAATTACAACGACAAGGTCTCCCGGCTTTACGGCGTGGCGGCGATACACCTCTGCGCCGATCCCGGGCATTTTCTCCATGCGGCTTGATTTCGCAGCTCCATCGTGAAGCATTAGGTCTTCATCAAGAAGCGCCGAAACGCATGCAAGTCCGCCTGCGCGATAGAAAGTATCGAGCGCGACGAGATGCGAGTGGCCGCACCCGAAAACGTAAACCAACCTATCGTTGCAGATTGCATCCGCCACGGCATCGGAAGCGGCGGAGAGCGCTTTACCCTCCTCTGCCTCAATCTTATTGAGGATACTGGTTACATTATCAAGATATTCTTTCATACCTAACTCCTAACGACTAATCACTAACGACTAAATCACTAACGACTAACGACTAACGACTAATCACTAACTCCTAACGACTAATCACTCTCTTATAATTCTCGCCGATCGTGTCCCAAAGCTTAAGCGCGTCTGGCGCACCGACGACCGTGCCGTAGCCGCCGCGATACGTCCACGCCGCGAGACGGTCGACGCCCGCTTCCTCGGCGATGTCAACCCACTTGGCAACCTGCGCCCAGTCCTTAGGCTGCTTATAGTACCCCATAAGCCAACGCTCGGACTTCTTGCCGTACTTCTTGGCGATGGCGACGGTACGCTCAGTAATGTCGCGGTAAAAATCCTCCGGTAAAGCCCAGTTGATGATCGTCGTTGAGAATACGTCAAAGTAAGGGCACTCACCAACCATATCCCAGTTGTCGTAGCCGCGGTATTCGGAGACATAATATCCATTCTGCGTAGCATGGACGCAGCAGGTAATCTCAAGATTGGGGTCAAGTTCTTTCAATACCTTGGATGTATCTGAAAGTACAACGAGCGCTTCGCGCCAGCGGAAGAGTTTAACATCGTTCGTCATGTACTTAGGCATCGGATAGCCGTAATAATCCTCGAAGCGCTTGCGGCAGACAGGGCAGTAGCATGTCCAGTCGTCGGCGACGCCGCCGGTAATCGACGCGATGCCCTTGGGGAAAGCGTAATGCGGCTCGTCCCAGAAAAAGCCGTCGGGCTTACATTCGCGCGCAAGCGTCACGCAAAAGTTCTTGAAGTAATCGCGGTAGCTATTGGTGTTAAAGCAAGCGTAAGGAAGCTTCTCGCCGGTCAAAGCCGAAACCTGGCGATTCTCAACATTGTCCTGAAGGAACTTCGAGACTTGCTCGCCGCCAAAGTACTTGCCGTTGCCCCAAGGGTCGATAAGAACGCGAAGCCCAAGTTCATGAGCCTTGGCGACGATGGCGGGGATGTTGGGGCGCCAGAAATCGAAATCGAATTCGGTGACTGCGAGAATCACCTGCGTCACTCCGTGCGCCTTCATCTCCTTAAAGTCCGCCTCGGCGTGTTCAACATAATTAAGACCGTAATAACTGATTGATGTTTGTGTGATCATAGTGGTTAGGGGTTAGGGGTTAGGGGTTAGGGGCTTCTTTTTATCGAAGAGGTGCTCGAGTTCTTCGAGTTTTTTACCTTTCGTTTCGGGAATGAAGCAAACCGTTATAAAGTAAAGTACGCCATTGACGGCAAAGAAATAGAACATCGACGACCAGCCCCATTCGGCAACCCACGGACGGAACCAGGAAGCAAGCCCCCAGGCGACAAGTTGATTCATAAAAAGCGCAATCGCCATGCCGTTGGCGCGAATGCGAGAAGGCATCAGCTCCGACAATACCAACCAAACACAAATCCCGGGACCTAACGCATAAAAAACCTGCATGAAGAAAAACGAAACCAACGTCAAAATTCCTGTAAAGTTATTCGCCTCGACGCCAAAGCGTTCAATTGAAAGGAACACCGACCCGATTGCCGCGAGCCCCAGCGTCATGCCGCCCGTACCCACCTTAAGTAGCCACGTTCTCCCCTTTTTGTCGACGAGCGCGGCGGCGGCAATCGTGACGAGTAGATTGGTTAGCTTAACGACGAGCTGTCCCCAGTTGGCGAATATCCCATCAAACCCCGCTTCATGCAAAATGGTCACGAGATAACTTGTAAACGAACTCATGCCCGTAGTCTTGTTGAATGTCAAAACCAGAACCGCGAGCAGAAAAGGAATGATATAGCGAGAAGAAAAAATACTTCCCTCTTCCCTCTTCCCACATCCCACTTCCCTCTTCCCTGTTCCCTTTACCCACACCGGGCTTTCAACGAGAAAGAAGGAAAGCACGAAAAGCACCGCCACGGGCAACATCGTCCACCAGAAATTGGCTCCCCACGCCGCCACCCGGCCGGCGGCATCTGCAGTGTCGCTAGCACCATACCATGTCGCGATAAGGCACCCGGCGCCTGCCGCGATTACCAGCCCAAGACCGAGGAAGAACTGAAATACGCCCGTTCCCCGACCGCGGATATCGGCAGGAAGAACTTCGGCCAAATACATCGGCATCGCTACCGCCATGTACCCGGCACTCATTCCCTGAAGGACTCTGCCGACAAACAGCACCGGATAACAGTCTAACGACAGGCTGACGACCGGTATCGCGGCAAGGAACATCGCGGATGAAAGGATGATCGTTTTTTTACGTCCGAAAAAATCGCAGAGCCATCCGGCGGTAATTGAAGAGACGAGTCCGCCGAGAAGCACCGCTCCGACAATGTGGCTGATCATCGAATCAGAATAAATACCCATCGCCTTCATATAAGGCTCCGCCGCGGCAATCACACCAAAGTCCATGCCGTAGAGCATACCGCCAAGACCGGAGGCTATCAATGAAAGACGAATGTATCCTTTTTCGTTCATGGTGTGAATTATATCTTTTTACCGTCTTAAACGCAATTGACTTTTCTTCAAAAAAATATCTACTTTTCTTTAACACTCATGACGCATTTTTGATATACTTTTCCATCATGAAACCAAACCATCCCTATAGAATCACCGTAGCCTTACGCATGGCAGGCATTGCTGGGCAAGATAAACTTAACGGAATATTCGAGCACCTGAGTAATGGTCATCGCTGGCAGCTGTCAATATTCCGCACCGCGCAAGAGTTTACCGGGGAAACCGTGCTGCGTGAAATCGACCGCGGCTCCGACGGCTTTATAGTCGGCATTCCAGATGCGGAGGACGCGCTTGAGATTCTGTCAAAGTCATCCATTCCAACAGTAATCATGAATGCCGGCGGTGGAAATATAGAGAAAAGGAATTCCAACATAGCCTTTGTTAAAAGCGATTCAGCGGCCATAGGACAGGCAGCGGCCCGCGAATTACTAAGGCAAGGCGTTTACAAATGCTTCGGCTACGCCGGTTACCGCGTCAACAAAGACTGGAGCCTTGAAAGAGGCGTAGCCTTCGCCAATGAATTGAAAAAGGTCGGATACGATTCACAGATGTTCGACATCAAACACTTTGCCGAGAATATCGAAAACCCGAAAACCATAAAGGAATGGCTAAAAAAACTTCCCAAACCATGCGGCATTTTAGCCTCCTGCGACGATCGCGCCTTTGAAATACTTGACGCATGCAAAGAGGCAGGCATTCGCGTTCCTGGAGAAATCGGAATTTTAGGCATCAACAACGATCCGATTCTCTGCGAAAACTCCGAGCCGCGCCTTTCGTCCGTCCAGCCGGACTTCATTCAAGAAGGCAGGCTTGCCGCCGACATTCTCGGACGGATGCTCTCAAGCGCGAGTTACCGAAAGCGTCAATGCGGAAATGTCTACAAAGTGGGAGTAAAGCAGATTGTCCATCGCGACACGACCCATCCGCTTTCGCAAGCGGGACTCTTGATTCAAAAAGCCCTCGTCTTCATTGAAAAGAACGCCGCCAAAGGCATCAGCGTACAGGATGTCGCCAATCACCTAAAAATCTCCTATTCGCTACTTAACCTGCGCTTTAACGAGCTAATGCATGAGTCGGTCTATGAAACGATTTTGAAATTCAGGCTTAAATCAGTCCAATCGATATTAAAATCTTCCGATGAGCCGATTGAACTTATCGCGGAAAAATGCGGCTGGGCATCTTCAGCGTCATTAAAGAAGATTTTCAAGGAACGCTTTAAAATGTCCATGCGCGACTACCGCGCATCCTTCAACTAGTTCCCCATTCCCTTTTCCCTCTTCCCATCCGTGACCTGTGCGACAAGACTTCTCCCGTCGCCCCTTGAAACTAAAAATGGAACTTTCTTCTTCAACCCCTATTACCTCTTTGCGTTCTTTATCCTCTTTGTGGACAAATCTACTGCCGGCATGAACACTCCACCAACGACGCTTCGGGCGATGAAGGCGCGGTAAAGTCCGCTGTCGGCCATATACCAGTCGCTGAACGGAACTCGATCCGGCGTTTCACAGAGGAAGCGATGAAGCCCCTCGCACATAAACTCAAGGTCTTCGCGCCGCCCCGTGAGCGTTCCCGCCCATACGATCCAGTCGGCTTTCGTGTACGTCTTACGGCAGTCGAGCGGCACGCCGTATTCCGATGCAACCAAGCGGTAGGTCTTCATCTCAGCCTCGGCGACTTCCGGCGGGAAGAGTCCGAGACCGAGTACGCGATCCCACACGAGGTTGTACTTGAGGCTCCATGTTCCGGGGCGGTCGAATGCGATGCGCGTACCTCCGTACGCGCCGCCCTTTGCGGCCTTTATCCATTTCGGTACCATTTCTTCGGCGAGAGCGCGATACTTCGCGGCGGCTTCTTCCTCACCTCGCATTTTCGCCATCTCCGCAAACGCCGCGAGAGCGACAATGGACTTGATCGAAAGGTTGGCGTTGTGAGCAAGATGCCCCGCGAAGTCGTCCGTGCAGAGCTGGTTGCCGGGGTCGTAGCCGAACTGCGCAAGGTACTCCGCCCACTTCTCTACCTCGCCCCACCAGCGGCCAGCGAAATCGGCGTTGCCCTCTGCTTTTGCGACCGCCGCAAGAAGAATCAGCATGTTTCCGCATTCCTCGACGGGCATCCGAAAAGTGTCGTCCGTTCCGCCCCCGACGGACTGGCCCTTCTTCATGCCGTAGTACTGGCCTTCCGCAACGGGGAAGAGCCCGAGGTCGTGCGGCGCGTAGGCGTAGGGCCAGTTTGTTGAGGCTGCGTATATGCACGTCGGTGCAAGCGTCGCCTTCGCAAGAACGAGACTGGAATAGAGAAGATGCGGAAACTGCGGATAGAACACGTCTGTCGTACCGATCATTCCGCCGGAGTCGTTTTCTGCGGAAAACATAAACGGCTCCCCGTTCGGCCCTGAAACGAATTTGCATGCCGCGAAGCTCTGACGCCATGCGAGCTCGGCGATGTCGGCATACTTTTCCCCTCCTACGCGCAGCATTTCTGAACGGAAACGATTGTCGAACGTGCGACACTTCGCCGATAATGCTGAGGCATCTCCTATTGCCTCCGTCAGCATTGCATCAAACGACTTGCCGTTTCGCGCCCACCAGTCGACAAGTTCCCTCCCGAAGAATCGAACGCTCTTCCCGCTGTCGTATGCGATCAAATAGCGCACCACCGCGCCATCGCGTACAGGCCCAGCAAGATGAACCCTTCCCCAGTTCGCGCGCTTCCTGTCGCCGCTTGCCGAAAACGGCTGCTGATTGATCCGTCCTACGGATACATCACGTACTCCAGCCACAGTATTCGTCGCCCATTCCATCAGCGCCTTGTCGTCATTCGTGGCCCACGCGCCGGTGATTGATGTATCGACAGACCACTCTTTGGCGCCAGAAACGAGAATGGTCACGTAGGAGACGGGACGCGAAAACACGTCAAGATCATCCGTCAGGCGTGGCGTCATGAAGGCGACTTCGGCAGACAGCCCCTTCCCGTTGGAAAAGCAGTAGACCGTCTCCGTAGCGCCTACGCGGCAGTCTGTCTGCGGCAAAACCGGAAGCTCAAGCGTTTTTCCTTTGCCGCGTCCGCAGAGACGATAGGTCCTGCCGTCCGCGTGCAAAAGAATCTCAAGCGGCTGCCTCGCACCACTCCAGTGCGAGGTGTCCGCCTCATAAAGCCTGTCGGCAGCACTCCACACGCTGAAATGCGGCTCAACGCAGACAAGCGGCACGGCGGGCGGGCGAATCGCCGCCTGCCCCGAAAAGGCAATCGCAGTCGCCGCCGCGAGCATCGCAGCGCCCTTAGCCATCAGCCGTTCATTTGCTGTAACCATGTCATTCATCCTTCCTTTTTACACTCTACGCCCGATAGTATAGCCAAGTATAGCCAAAGAAGTCAACAGGCATCGAAATCTCTATGCGAGGCGACGGCCATGGCGAGGGGGAAAATTCAATACATTTTTTCGTACTCGCCTTTTTCAACTTTCTTAAGGCAGTTGAACCCGGCCCGCTTGGCTCGATAATGAAGGTCTGTTTTCGATCGGCCCAGACCAGGAGCTTGTATCACACGAAAAATCTCTGCGCCGCAATCAGGGCAACGGGTTAGTTTATCATCTTTTATGGACTGAGTTATCTCAAAGCCCGATTTGCATTTCTCGCACCCTTGATCGGCATCCTTCGCCTCATATACGTAAATTGGCATATTTCTACCCTTAATTATGGCGCATAAGCGCGGATTTCTTCACGATCGTCAAACGGATACTTTTCACCCGCTATTTCCTGCGTAGTCTCATGACCCTTGCCACAGACGAGAACGACATCATCGGCGGCCGCCGACGAAAGCGCCAAATGTATAGCTTTTCGCCTGTCGCACTCAATAAACGGCTTTTTGTTTTCAATCCCCGATAGAATATCCTCTATAATCGCCTTTGGCTCTTCACCTCGCGGATTGTCACTTGTAATGACTATCTCATCGGCTATGCTGGATGCGGCCCTGCCCATAAGAGGGCGCTTTGCGCGATCTCTATCGCCGCCCGCGCCGAAAACGACCCAAAGTTTGCCCTTGGTGAACTCCCGTGCAGCTGTCAAAACTTTTTTAAGGCCATCGGGAGTATGGGCAAAATCAACATAAACCTGAGCCGCGCTCTTGGAAGAAACATTTTCAAGCCTTCCCCAACGCGGCTTAAGCGTGGGTATGACAGATTGGATGATGTCATGGCTTATTCCAGCTGATTCAGCCAAAGCTGCGGCAACAAGAACGTTGGAGCGGTTATATGCTCCTTTAAGCTGCAAACGGGAAAGATCAAATTTTGAAGACGTGGAACTTATCCCCATAACATTCAAAGGAAGGTTCCCGACAGCGTTAAACATTTCTCTACCCATATCGCCGTCCAAACAGACGATATAGGGCGGAAAATCTCTCCTTCCAAGGTGCGCAGGAGCGACCCCGCCTTCTCCCCATCTGGCAGAGGCGATACGCTCAGCAAACGAGAGTTTCACCCTGAAATACTCTTCCATCGTGCGATGATAATCAAGATGATCCTGCGAAAGATTCGTAAAAGCGCCGCCTGAAAAAACGGTATCGCCTGTCCTGCGCTGATGAATAGCGTGGGAAGAGACCTCCATAACACAATCGGTAGCTCCATTCAGGCGCATCTCGGCAAACAACTCCTTAAGCGTCGCCAATGGAGGTGTCGTATAGCCGGTATACAACTTTCGGGAGAGCGTATCAGTTTCAACGGTCGTGATAAGGGCGCATTTGCGCGAAGGATCCGCCCGAATAAATTCGGCCGTGATCCACGCGCACGTAGTCTTTCCGTTCGTTCCTGTTATACCCCAGATTTTCATTGTCGTCTACCTTAATATCTTTCTGCTGAAGCGACACGCGGCGAATAAGCCAGATTCTGTTCCCCCTTATCGAGGTCCGATCATTCATCTTAGCGATCTACCCGAAACCTTAATGGCGTCTTTTAGCGACACCAACCCGACGGGCCGCCGGTCGGCTTCCTATTCGATCTTGCTCCGAGGAGGGTTTACCCCGCGCGCAAAGCTTTCACTTAACGCCGGTGAGCTCTTGCCTCACCATTTCACCATCACCCCTTGCGAGGCTGTCTATTTTCTGTGGCACTTTCCATCATCGGGGATTTGCCCCGATCTTCCGCTCTTAACAAGCGGATCCTCCGCCCTGTGGAGTCCGGACTTTCCTCTGCCGTCAGGCAGCGATCGGTCACACGCGCGTCGCTTCAGCAGAAAATTTCAAAGATCGCGCTTAAACTCAGTCGCGGTAAAGGATTCGCCCGCACATCGTACAGGCGACGATGGATTGAGGCTTGTCTTCCTTACCGTTCTTCGCGTTGGCATCGGCGAGCTGACCGACGGAAGGCGGCTGAACGAGATGACAGCCGTCGCAGACGCCGTCATGCGTAAGCGGCACAACTACAGGCCAACGCTTGGTGCGCAGCCTTTCGTAATAAAGCATAAACTTGGGGTCGTTGACGGCCTTGACCTTTTCGGCGCGCTCCGACATGGAAGAATCAAGCTCTTCTTTAACGGCGGTTATGCGCTCATCGACCTCTGCGCAAAACTTGTCAACGCCTTCTTTCTCTGTATCATATTTCGCCTGAGCCTCCGCAATGCGGGCCTCGGCGGAAGGCAAAAGATCCATCGCGGCTATCTGATTGTTTTCAGCCGCTTCAAGCTCGTGACTTACAAGATCTATCTGAATCGAATACTGCTGATATTCCTTATTGGTCTTAAGCCCGGCCTGCGTCGTTCTAAGCTGCATGACCTTCTCTTTGAGGCCCTTGGCTTCTTCTTCGAAATTCTTTACGCGCTGATTGGCATATTCATAATTAGCCTTAGCTGCCTGTAAATCCGCAGAGACACCACTTAAACGAGCTGTCTCAAGCGCCTTTCGCCGAGGAAGATCCTTCATTTCAATCTCAAGTTCACGGATTCTTCCGTCGACTTCTTGCAAATCGATAAGCGCTTCGATGATCGTCACGATCTTTCACCTTTCTGGGGCAGGAGACGGGACTCGAACCCGCAACCCACAGAATCACAATCTGTTGATCTAACCATTGATCTACTCCCGCCATACTTTGGAGCCAGGTAAGGGACTCGAACCCCCGACCTGCTCATTACGAATGAGCCGCACTACCAACTGTGCTAACCTGGCCTTGTTTTGAGTAAGATAGTATATCAAACCTTAGGCCATTGCGTCAATACGGTTTTTGCACAAAAAAAACGCGGCGGATCAATAAGATCAGCCGCGCTTTCCTTGGTGAGTGATTAGCAGCGACCCTTCGAGCGAAGGAATTCGAACGAAGGCTTGATTGCATTGAGAGTGCCTTCGTGGCGCTCACACTCTACAACCCACCACTTCACACCATCAGCATCGGCGGCCTTGGCGACGGCATCCCAATTGACAGGAACGGCGCCTGGCTTTCCGGGCTGACCGAGAATAGCATCAAAGCTCTTCACATTCTTGCCCATGCCGTTTTCTTTGGCATGAAGAGTGATCGAACGGCCCGCATACTTCTTGAACTGATCGCACGGATCGAAACCGGCGCAGGTCGTCCAACCGACGTCCTGTTCCATCTTTACGTCCTTGCAAGTGTTCGAGAAGAAGTAATCCCAGTAAAGCGAACCGTCACTCATCTTGACCTGAAATTCCCACATGTGATTGTGGAGACCTACGTAGCAACCGTACTTAGCGCAATTCTCGGCGGCCTTGTTATAGTAGTCGCAAAGCATCTTGACGAAGTCATCAGACTCCTTCGTAGGCACACCAGAACCATCCCAGCCCCATTTCGGGGGCATATTGCCGCCGCCCGGGCAGCAGATGAAGTTATTGCCAAGCTCAAGGTTGAACTCGCAGGTCTTTGCGTAATTCTCAGGCGAAAACGCATCGCGGCCGACGTGAGTTCCGCAGGCGAGAAGACCGTTGTCGTCGAGAATCTTCTTGAGCTCCTTGGCGCTCTTGTTCCAGTAGCCCGCGAACTGAACGCCCTTGTAACCGATAGCGGCTACATCGGCGAGAGCCTTCTCAATGCCGAAATCTTTAATGTACTTGCGGATTGAGTAAAGCTGGACGCCCACCTTGGCGCTCTTGTCGCAGCAAAGCGAGCAGCATCCCGGCGCAAGAACTGCAGCGCCGGCGAAAGCCGACATGCCGAGAAAGTTTCTTCTTGAAATATTCATTTCCAATTCCTTATTTTGATTTACGAAAGCTTGTCGATGGTTACTACCGGAATATTCTTCTTGCAGTAGGCATCGGTCATCGGCTTAAGCGACTTCTTGTCAAACTCGTAGCCATTGGGACCTAATGGCCAAATGGCGGGAGCCGTATTCAGTATCGTTGCCTTGAAGCCCTGCATCGTCGCACCGATATTGCCCGTGTGCGAAGAATTCGAACCTTCATTCTCGATGACGAAGGGATTTTTGTAGCCCTTGGCCATAAGCGTTTCAAGGAACTTCGTCCAATCGCAGCTGTCGCTGCCGCCGAAGCCTGGAAGACGCGGTTCGTAATTGAGACGATCCCACTCGTGAGCGGCAAGAGGAACTCCGGCCTTTTTCGCAAGAGCGATATCAACATTCTGCATCGGAAACAAGCGCCCCCAATGAATTGCCTCGCTGTCGTTGGGGAAGTTGCGCGTACCCTTGATGTGAACGCGGCGGAGTTTCTTGAAATCCATCGCGTTAATAACATCGCTCGGATCGATATGCTGCCAAATGTCGTGCGAAGGATCGTACGTCTCCTGAAGAGCGCTGTCGTCGTCAAGTATGGCGTACATAAGCTTACGCGCCGCTAAGCAGCCGGGAAGGTTGCAATAGCAATCAGTAGACGAAACAGGCCTCCAGCCCTCCATCGGGCAGTTCTCCACGCAGACGGTAACGCCAAGAGACTTAGCGTAGTTGAGCATCGGCTGAAACACCTTCTTGAACTTAAGAAGATTCTTTTCAAAGCCGTTCTCTTCATTGCCAAGCCCTACATCATAGCCCACAAACGTGCCGCAGACGACATCGTTCGCATCGCCGCCGAGAAGCGAAGCGATACGGATGAGCTTTAAAATGTGGTTTTGGTTGTTAATCTGCTGGCTTGGATCGCCGCCGATGAGATTATCGTACGAGCCGACAGAAATGCGAAGCCCCGTTTCATTACAAACGTTAATTACCCGCCTTGCGGTCTCAGGAGTAAAGTTGTTGTAATCCAAGTGGGTGGCGACATGATCCTTACGATCTGTATCAGAGCGGAAAACGCAAAGTTCCAAACCCTGAGCGCCAACGGAAAGAGCGCGTTTCACAACGCCGTCAAAATCCTTTTCAAAGGCAAGCGCCGAGGTCATAAGCCAAATCGGATTATTCCCGGGCGCCGGCTTGACGGAACGGGCGAACGCGTCTTTCCCCGCAAGCCCGCCGACCGCCGCAAGGGCGGCCGCGGATTTGAAGAAGTCTCTGCGATTCATCAGAACGCGTACCCTTCGCGGATGTAAGGCTTGATGAAGGAATTGGCCTTGGCGTTGTCAAACAACTGCTTCTTTGAATCCCAAGCGAGTTTGACGCCCTTGCCCATGCGCTGAGCCATACAGCCGACGAGTATGCCTTCCATCTGAGGAATGCAGAATTCGACGTCCGAAAAGCAGCGTGAATGGGTATCGCGATAGATCGGACCCTGGCCGTTGATGGCATCGAGAAATTCGATGTAGTGACCATCTGCAGAAACGGCGGCAGCTCCGGGACCGTCCGCCTTTCCGTCAGCAGCGTCGCGGCGGAACGGAATCGTGCGGGCAATGGCCTGGCAAGCCTCGTGCTTGAACATGTCAACAACCTTCTTCTCACCGTTAAGCGAGATGAAGCTCTGCCCGCCGTAGTCATTCGTCGAGCATACGACACCCTTCGAACCGATGATGAAGCAGCCGGTATTGGGAACCTTACCCTGAGCGGCGATGACGGTAGGCATGATTTCAGGTTTCGGCTTAAGATCGCCGTCATACCAGAAGAAGTTCACCTTAGGAAGTTTAACGCCAGGGCGGACTTTTGATTCGCGCTCGGCATAAACCATCTTTACGATGGACTTCATCGGATAGGTGATATCGTTCCACTCGGAAACTTCAATCATCTCAGCCGACTCGACTGCGCCAAGCTCAAGACCGCGGAAAGGAAGGTTCATCGTGTGGCAGGCCATATCGCCGAAAGCGCCGGCGCCGAAATCGAAGAAGCCGCGCCAGCTGAACGCATGATAGACGTTCTGGCAGAGATTCCACGGATCATAGCCCTTCTGACCCGGCTTGTACGCGCCCTTGAAGTTGCGCATCTTGGCGGTGGCGATCCAGGAATTCCAATCGAGACCCTTCTGAATAGCGTCGGCGGCACCCTTGGTCGCGGCCGCAGCGCTCAAACCCTGAGGCCATACGGGGCGGTTCGTCCAAACGTGAACTTCCTTTACATCGCCGAGAATGCCGGACTGAAGAACTTCCGCGCAGCGGCGGAGCCCGTCAAGAGCGCTGCCCTGGTTGCCCATCTGAACGCAAACGCCATTATCACGCGCGGTGCGGCCAAAGTATTCGAGTTCCCAAAGCGTACGCACGAGAGGCTTCTGAACATATACATGAATACCCTGCTTCATGGCGGGGATCGCCACAGGAGCGTGCATGTGGTCAGGGCCAGAAATCGTCATCGCCTCGATACCAATCTTCGAAGCGTTGTCGAGAAGCTTACGGTAATCGGTGAAGAACGGAATCTTGGAAAGATCAAGGAGCGAACCCATCTTCTTAAGCTGAGCCTGCGCGGCGGGAACCTGCATCGCGTCAGCATCGCAAATCGCGACAAGCTCCGCCTTGCCCGACTTGACCATCGGATACCAGTCCGAGAAGCCCTTGCCCATGATACCCACAGCGGCAAGGCGAATCTTTCCGCCCTTGCGGCCTATTGAAAAACATCCGCTTGTGCCAAGCGCCGCAACGCCAGCCATTCCGTAAAGGAATCCTCTTCTTGAAGCATTTAACTGCATTTTTTTACTCCTTTTTTTTCGGTTATTATTTTACATTTTCCATCAAACGACGATATCCCAACCGTTGCGGTAGACATCACGCTTGAACGAAAGACCTTTTTCATTGCGCCCGACGAGCTCAAGATTGTCGCCATCCCAGTCAAAGCCGGTATCATACTGATACGACATATTGCAAAGGACGCACAAAACACCGCTTCTGGCACCGGTTTCGGCGTCTGAAACAGGAAGCTTGCGGGACTCCACGCACTCTACGAAATTCTGCACCTGGTTTTCAGAGCGGTAAAGCTGAACCTTGGCATCGTTGAGTTTGTAATAAGACATAAGCTTGTCAAGGGCCTTGGCGAGACGGTTATCGGTCTTGACGATAGCGTCGGTGCCGTAATCCTTTCCGACTGATTCGGCAACGATCTTATCCTTCATGAACGTGGCGTCCTGAAGGGCCTTTCTCACTTCAGCCGTGGGCTTGACAAGGCCGGTGCCCTGCCAAACGGCAATCTTGCCGCGGTTGACAGCGACAATGCCATCGGTGCCGTAGAAGACCGTTCCCCAAGTTCCGAAAGGACCGTGGTAAAGTTCAACATCACCATAAGGCTTTTTAAAGAGCATCTTCATGCCGTACTGACGACGCGCGCCATGATAAAGATCGGTGGAGTACGGCTCGTCGGAGCGGATGATTTTATAAGGACCGCTGCGATCCATATCAAGACCCCACTGAGCGATATCGAGGTGATGTGCGCCCCAGTCGCCGTTATAGCCTGTTCCGATGTCATCATCAAAGCGCCAGAACATCGGGTAAAAATGATTTACGCCGCGAGGAGCGAGCTGATCAGAATACGGCCTCCATTTCGCCGGCCCGAGCCACATGTTCCAGTCGACATCGGGATTGGGCGCGCCTTCTTTCGCGGCGTTCACGGGATCGTTGAAAAAGCGAATCGGATGGGAAGGGCCGCCAAGCTTCTTGCCGCCAATGCCGAAGTTCGCGTCGACATACTTCACATCGCCGATAAGGCCGTTGCGAACGATCATGCAGGCGACCCAGAATTCAGAAAGCTTCGACCAGCTGCGCTGCATCGAGCCCACCTGAAAAACACGGCCGTACTTCTTCTGCGCGGCGATAACCTTCTTCGCCTCTTCAACACTGAAAGTAAGAGGCTTTTCGCAGTAGACATCTTTACCGTGCTTCATCGCCTCGACGCACATGTAAGCGTGCCAGTGATCGGGCGTTGCGATGCAGACCATATCGATCGTGGGATCTTTAAGGATATCGCGGAAATCTGCAACCGCCTTGCAATTGTTCGTCTTGTACGCATCGTTGACCTGCTTGGCGCCCGCGGCCGCACGCACGCGGTCGCAATCGCAAACGGCGACGATCTCGACCATATCGCGCACCTTTTTCGACAACGAAGTATTGCCGAGGAACTGCGGAACAAGTGCCGTGCGCATCTGAATGCCGTAACCGATCATCGCAATACGGCGCTTCTGCCCGGGCTGAAGCGGACGCAGCCCCATCTTTGTCGTGCCGCAACCCGCGAGCGCAGTAGCCGCGGCCGAACCCAACAGAAAACTTCTACGATTAATGTTCATCTTTTGTCATTTCTTTCTTTTAGGTGTCTTTCAACTTCTTAAATACGCGCTGTATGCTTTGTATGTCTCGTGACAGTCAAAGGCGCTGGCAAGCTCCCATGGCGCATGCATATTCCAAAGGCCCGTGCCCATATCAAGAACATCCATGCCGAAACGGGCCATATACTGCGAAATTGTGCCGCCGCCGCCCTTCTCCATCTTGCCTAATTCAGCCATCTGCCAAACGACGCCGCCGTCATCCATGATCTTGCGGATCTTCGCAACGAACTCCGGCGAGCAATCGCTCGCGCCGCCCTTGGAAGCGCCTCCGGTATACTTTGAGGCGCAAGGCCCCTTGTGGAAGCGCGCGCTGTTGCCCGTCGAATCGACATCCGGAAAATGCGGATCGGCTATAGCCGTCACATCAGCAGAAAGCATGGAGCTTTTTTCAAGAGCGCGTCTTACCATGATGTCGCGGGGATTTTTCTCCTGGCGTTCGATAAATTCCGCCACGGTATTTTCAAAGAACGAGCTTTGCATTCCCGTAGCGCCCATCGAGCCGACCTCCTCCTTGTCGCACATGAGCATTGAGGCCGTAACTTCAGGAGTCTTCTGCGCCGCGTCTAAAAGCGCGGTCAAGGCGGCGAACGAGCAGACTCTGTCGTCATGGCCATAGCCCGCGATGAGCGATTCATCAAGCCCTACGTAGCGCGGCATTCCAGCGGGTACTATCTCAAGCTCCGCCGAAAGAAGATCCTCTTCGCTGACCTTATATTTCTTCTTCAAATATGCCTTGAGCGCTTCGAGCGGTTTTTCACCGCTCGTCCAGCAGACGACATCGAGATCTTCCGCCGGGAAAAACTCATTGACCTTCTTCTTCTCCTGATCCTTACCAAGATGGGGGAGAATATCTGAAATCATAAATACCGGGTCGTCACTCCCGTCGCCGATCGCTACGTCTACTTTCGAGCCGTCTTTTCTCACGATCGTTCCATAAAGCGCAAGCGGAAGCGTAAGCCACTGATATTTCTTGATGCCGCCGTAGATGTGACAATCAAAATAAACATAGCCGCCCTTCTCATAAAGAGGCCTCGGCTTAAGATCAAGACGCGGCGCGTCGGTGTGACCACCCACGATTTTAATTCCGCTTTCGGAAATTTTCTTCTTTCCGATGACCGCGGCCATAATCGTACGATCGCCATACCCACGATAGACCTTATCGCCGGGTTTCAGGGTTTTGAAAGACGATATCTCCTTGAACCCTTTGGATTCAAGAAGTTTTAAACTCTCAAAATAGCTTCTGCGCGCCGTTTTCGCAGCGCCAAGATACCGCATATACCTGCGGCAATATTCAGATTTTGAAATATATTCCAACTTCATGACCGTTGATTATATCAAATTTCCGCACATTAGTCACTTATGCAACTTTACTTAAGCATCAATGCCGAAAGAAGTTTTGTGAAGCGCGCGCCGTCGGTTACCGGGGAGCCTTCAGCGATCAATGCCGAATCATACAGAAGCGTTACCGCATCGGAAAGCTCTTCGCCTTTCATTTCAGAAACCTTTTTAACCAAGGGATGCGAAGCGTTCAGTTCAAGAATTCTCTTCTCTTCGGGGACATCGTTTTTCATCGCCTTCATCATGCGAATCATCGAGGGCGAAAGCGCGTTCTCCTTGGCCACAAGGCAGCATGGAGAATCGGTAAGGCGCGTAGAAACCCTGACATCGGACACTTTCTCGCCGAGCTCAGATTTCATCGCCTCTAAAAAGCCCTTCATCTCGGCCGAGGCTTTTTCATTCGCGTCCTTCTCGGCTTTCTGCTCCGCTTCGCTGCCGAAACTCACATCGCCGCGCGCGATATCAACGAACTTCTTACCGTCAAATTCGCGCAGCTGCTCCGCAAGATATTCATCAACAGGATCGCAGAAAAGCAGCACGTCGCAACCGTGTTTGCGCGCGGCTTCCAGCTGGGGCGCCTTGCGCGCATCGTCCTCGCGCTCGGAAAGAAGATAATAGATATCCTTCTGCTCCGAACCCATATCCTTCACATAGTCCTCAAGAAAAACGCCCTTACCCGAGTCGTTGCGCGCCGTCGGCCACTTAAGAAGCTTCTTGATTCTCTCGGCGTTCGAATAATCAACGCAGACACCCTCTTTAAGAACCGTGCCGAAAGCAGCCCAGAATTCATTGAATTTCTTTTCGTCTTTCTTCAGTGTTTCCAATGTCGAAAGGATTTTTGCCGTAACGGCGCTCTTGATCTTGGCGATGATCGCATCGTCCTGCAGCATCTCACGCGAAACATTAAGCGGCAAATCGCTTGAGTCAACAACTCCCTTGACGAAGCGAAGATAGCTTGGCAAAAGCATCTCTATATCATCGCCGATGAAAACGTTTCTCACATACAGCGAAAGCCCGCGCTTCTGATTGGGCATATAAAGTTCCATCGTGGCTTTCTTAGGTATAAACAGAAGAGCCTTGAACTCAACCTGGCCTTCACCCGAAAAGACGATAGTCTCAAAAGGATCTTCCCAATCATGCGTAAGATGCTTGTAGAACTCTGCATATTCCTCATCTTTCACGTCTTTTTTGGCGCGCTTCCAGAGAGCGGTCATTGTATTAAGGGGTTTCGCCTCGCTCTCTTCCCTGCGCTTTCTGTCTTCCTCTTTTTCATCCGCGGGAATATCCACCTTGCGATAGTTGATCGGATAGGAAATGAAGTCCGAATATTTCTTTACGAGTTCGCGGATTCGCCATTCGTCGAGATATTCCTCATATTCATTCTTAAGGTGAATCATGACGCTTGTGCCGAAACCTTCGCGCTGCGACGAACCGGTGGAATAACCGCCCGTCATATCGCTTTCCCACATGAACGCCTCGTCGGTTCCGCGCTTTTTCGAAATAACTCTTACTTTGTCTGCGACCATGAATGCCGCGTAAAAACCGACACCGAACTGACCAATGAGCTCGGGAAGGTCGCTCCCCTCTTTTTCTTTGAGCGCTTTGCGGAAAGCCTTAGTGCCGGAAGAGGCGATAGTACCTAAATTCCGCTCGAGCTCTTCAAGGTTCATGCCGATGCCGTTGTCGGACACCATCAGCGTCTTGGCCGTCTTATCGACCGCTATTTCTATCTTCCAGTCGCCATGACCTAAGTCTATGGTCTTATCGGTGAGAGAAGCGAACTTGGCTTTATCAATCGCGTCCGACGCATTTGACACCAGTTCTCTCAGAAAGATTTCTTTCTTCGAATAAAGCGAATTTACCACGAGATCAAGCATTTCGGCGATCTCTGCCTTGAATTCATGTTTTTGCATCTTCTTTTTTCCTTCTTTGATTTCCACTTACGTGTTTTAAATCCTGTTTTTTATTCTATCGACGGTTTTCAGAAAATCCTTATCGTTCGTCCAGACATCAACGCGCGAGTCTATCGCGAGATATTTGGCCATGCGGATATAATCGCATATAAACTTATCGGCGCGATGCTCTCCGTCGCCGCCCGTATATGAAAGCCTGAGCGAACCGCTCACCTTTACATTTTCCTTAGACCCGTCGAAAACAACCCACGCTTTTTTATACTCTCCGGAATCTATTCGCGATTGCACGGCCTGGCAAAGATCCTCTCTCGAAGAGGCCTCTCGCTTAGAGCCGAGAATCAAATTCCAGCCGTCAACGACGAGCATTTTTTCGCCCTCCGTGAGCGAGCGCAGATCTTCTGCCGCCAAAAGCGCCATATCGAAATGGGCCTCGAGCGTCGAGAGCTTTTCCGACAGGCGGGAATTTTCAGCCTTAAGCTTAGCAACCTCAGCCTTCAGATCGCGCATGTGATAAAGGCGCGAGGCCATCATTATGTCTTGAGAACCCATAATCTACGAAAGAATCCCATAGGCGTAACGATCATGCCCGGAATAGTCCTTATCGATTTTTATATCATCGAAACCGCAATTGAACATGAGCGAGCGGACGGCCTCGCCCTGATTTTCGCCGATCTCGAAAAAGACCGCTCCGCCGGGCTTTAAAAGGTTTATCGCATCAGCGAGATAGCGGTCGTAGAATTCAAGCCCCGACGGGCCGCCGTCAAGCGCAAGACGCGGCTCGAAATCCTTTACCCTCGCATCAAGCGTCGCTATGACATCGGTTTCGATGTACGGCGGATTCGAAACAATTACATCGAAAATCTGCGGGTCGCTGAAATCGTCAAGCCCATCGGCGATGGCGAATTTCACCTTGCTTTCAAGATTGCAGGCTTTGGCGTTTTCTTTCGCAAGTTCTATCGCATCTTCACTGATATCGGTTGCAAGATATACGCCTAAGGGGTATTCCTTGGCCAGCGAAAGCGCGATGGCGCCCGTTCCCGTGCCGACATCAACGATAAACGGAGAAGAGGGAAAACTGCGGGAATGAAGATACTTCAACACCCGTGTGACAAGCTCCTCCGTTTCAGGTCTCGGTATCAGCGCGCGGCGGTCGCACTTTAGCGTAAGAGAGCGGAAATCCCACTCCCCGAGAACATACTGAAGAGGCTCTGCGCAAGCGAGCCTCTTCATCGCCCGGCGCATGGCCTCAAGATGCTGCGGATGCGTCTCTTTGTCGAGACAGCCCGAAAGAAAACCGCGCGACACCTTAAGAAGCCGCGCGACAAGCAGCTCTGAGGCCACCGTCGCGTCGGGCACGCCTTTCGACTCGAGAAACGAAACCGTTTTTTCTAACGTTTCGCGCCAGATCATCGTTAGAACGGCATGTCGTCGATGGCGTCAACATCGAAGCCGGCCTCAGGTTCGGCAGGAGAGGGCACAGGCTCGGTCGATGAGCCGTCGGCGTTCATGACCTCGATTTTAAGCGCCGTCAAATCTACGAAATACGCCACGCCCTTAGGCCCGTCCCAACGGCGACCATCGATGGCAAAGCGTATCTTGACGCGCTGACCTTTCGCTATAGAGTCCAAGAGCGAACAATTATCTTTCTTAAATGTGAATTTCACAGGGTTAGGGTACTTGCTCGGCGAATCAATATCATTGCCGACAATCACTTCGCGTTTCGTAAAACCATTGCTGCCGAAGCTCTGCGTCTGCCCGACCTCCTCGACAACTCCCGTATAATCAAAAAT
>JAEIGA010005329.1_pt1 | contig 19694 bp, 14 predicted proteins | sample 9270691 | NCBI WGS metagenome assembly JAEIGA01 (sample SAMN17057246, study PRJNA624740) | gut metagenome | biome: biome; isolation source: fecal sample | host: Bos grunniens | place: China: Xizang | collected 2019 | reverse complement strand
TAATATTAAAAGCAAACAACAAAAACATTCATTCTCAAAAAGATATTGAAGAAGTTGTTTCTAACGCAAAATCGAACGAGGAAGGATACAAAGTACTATTTATTTCAGGCTTCTATCCCGACGGAAAAATTGTTCATTATGTTATCGATTTAACACTGAACTAATAACATAAGTCTTAAAACAAACTAGTAATTCTTCATTTCTATTTAAAATTCTTCCAAAATTTATTATATTTATATATAATTTAATGATGAATAAAGATGGACAAGTTAACAAGAAATAAGAGGGGATTTTATGTAAAATCCTTTCTCGTTCTCGAAACGAGGAATTTACTCAATTTATATTGGAAATTATATTGGTGAATCAAATTGAACTCGTAACATTTTAGGGGATAGTGTAAGATATTTAACCCATGAAGAAACCTTATTATACGATTCATTAAGAGGAGGATATTCTGAAGAGGAAGTAGATGAAGGGTTATATAATATAGAGGTCGACTATGAAATTAGGGAAAAATTAAAAGAACAAGGTGTAACCAAATTTTTATATGAGAACGATGAATATATAGAAGAAATTCGTGAGGGTAGAATTATTTGTGAGGGTATTGATGTTGAAGAAATTAAAACTATGATTAACGAACAAAACACTTATTAAACAAAATAATAGCATTTAATAGCAGGGAAATGAGTATTTTTTAGTACTTTTGCACCAAATTTCTTTAAAACAATGAGACAGTTAAAAATTACAAAATCAATCACTAATCGCGAAAACGCATCTTTAGACAAGTACTTACAAGAAATTGGTCGCGAAGACCTTATCACTGTTGAAGAAGAAGTAGAGTTAGCTCAACGTATTAGAAAAGGAGATCAAAAAGCATTAGAAAAACTAACACGAGCAAACCTTCGCTTTGTTGTTTCTGTAGCAAAACAATACCAAAATCAAGGTCTTAGCTTACCAGACTTAATCGACGAAGGTAATTTAGGATTAATTAAAGCTGCAGAAAAATTTGATGAAACTCGTGGATTTAAGTTTATTTCTTACGCTGTTTGGTGGATTCGTCAATCGATTTTACAAGCATTAGCTGAACAATCACGTATCGTTCGTTTGCCATTAAACCAAATTGGCTCATTGAACAAAATAAGCAAAGCGTTGGCAAAATTTGAACAAGAGAACGAAAGAAAACCATCACCAGAAGAATTGTCAGAAAAACTTGACATTCCTATTGAAAAGATTGCCGACACAATGAAGATATCTGGTCGTCATACTTCTATTGATGCTCCTTTTGTTGAAGGTGAAGACAATAGTTTACTTGATGTTTTAGTAAACGATGATTCTCCAGTTGCGGACAACACTTTAATGCATGAATCGTTAAGAAAAGAAATTGACAGAGCCCTATCAACACTAACTGAACGCGAAAGCGAAATCATAAAAATGTTTTTTGGTATTGGATGCCAAGAGATGACTCTAGAGGAAATTGGAGACAACTTTGGATTAACAAGAGAACGTGTTAGACAAATAAAAGAAAAAGCTATACGAAGATTACGCCAAAGCAATAAAAGCAAGCTTTTAAAAGGATATTTAGGTTAAACATTTTTATAAAAAAGCACTTGAATAAAGTGCTTTTTTCATAATGTCTTTTTTTGAAAAACATATTACCCCTGATAAACTAGCAAAAGATTCTATTTGGAAACTTTTGTTTCGTTTTTCACTACCTGCAATCATTGCAATGTCTGCTACCTCACTATACAACTTAACCGATAGCATTTTTATCGGGAGAGGTGTCGGAGCAATGGCAATGGCAGGATTAGGCATCACCCTACCTATTATGAATATAGTTTCAGCTCTAGGTTCAATGGTAGGAATTGGAGCCTCAGCACTTTTTTCACTTCTGTTAGGACAAAACAAAAACGAGACAGAAAAAATTTTACCCAATGTTATTTTATTAAATATCATTATCGCGTTTTTAGTTTTTAGTATTGGATTTTTCTTTACGGAACCATTATTACAACTCTTCGGTGCGAGTAAGGATATTATTATTTCGGGAGAGATTCAACAAGGCTCACTCAACTATGCTAAAACTTACCTTAAAATCCTACTTTTCGGTAACTTAATAACAAATATGTATTTAAGTTTAAACGAGTTACTTCGAGTATCTGGTTATCCTCAAAAATCAATGCTAATAATGCTAGCATCCATATCACTTAACTGCGTTTTAGATGGTTGGTTTATATTTGGATTAAAATGGGGAATTGCAGGTTCAGCATACGCAACCTTATGTTCACAATTAGTTGCCTTACTGATTATCCTACTCCACTTCTCAAAAAAAACAAATTTTATTCATTTTTCAAAATTCTACCCATTACAAACTCACATAGTAAAATCTATATTAAAAATAGGAACTCCATCCTTTCTACTACATTTTTGTACTAGTATTGTAGTATTTTTTATAAACAATGCACTCTCTCCATTCGGCGACCTATATATAGGGACATATAGCATTATTAATAGAGTTGTAATGCTATTTATAATGATTATTGCAGGATTTAACCAAGGTATGCAACCAATAGTCGGCTACAACTACGGAGCAAAAAACAATCAACGAACATTAAAAACTTTAAAACTAACTATTTTTTGTGCGGTAATAGTAATGTCAATCGGTTGTCTTTTGGCAGAGAATTTTCCTCAACAAATCGCTTCATTATTCATTGACACTCAAAATGAAAATTTAGCAATTCAAACGCAAAATATATTTTTTTTAAACATTACAGTAGAAGCAATACGTATTGTTTTCATTGTATTTCCATTAATTGGCTGTCAAATTGTTATTTCCAATTTTTTCCAATTTATAGGCAAACCTTATTTATCAATATTCCTCACTCTCACAAGACAAATACTATTCCTAATACCTTTATTGCTGATCCTACCAGAGTTTTTTGGGGCAAAAGGAGTTTGGATGAGTATGCCCATAGCCGATGGTGTAGCTTCCATATTAGCAATTATAGCACTATTCTTCTTCCTAAAAAAACAAACCCACTGAAATTCAGCAGGTTTTAATATTTATCAAAAACACTTTTTAACTTATCGCAACGAAGCTCCTATTTTATCCGTTAGGTTCTTTATCAAACGTTGCATTATGGCATCTATCTGAGCATCTTTTAATGTTTTTTCAGTATCTTGAAGTACAAATGAAACAGCATACGATTTTTTCCCAGCAGGCAAGTTCTTACCTTCATAAACATCAAATAAATTCACTTTCTTTAAAAGCTTTTTCTCTGTTTCATAAGCTATTTTTTCGATTTCCACAAACGTAACATTCTTGTCTATCAACAACGCAAGGTCACGACGCACTTCCGGAAATTTAGGAATATCGCAATATGTTATTTTATAATTTCTTACTGCCTTTATAAGATTAGTCCAATTTATATCAGCAAAAAACACCTCGGTATCAATATCAAAATTATTCAATACACCTTTATTTACACAGCCAAAGACAACAAGATTTTTACCTGCTTTTGTATCTATTTGAAGTGCAGTCGAGAAAATATCATTCGTCAAATTCTTTACTTCTATGTTATTTTGATTAAGACCTACACGAATAAGAATATTTTCCACATAAGCTTTTAACTCAAAAATAGTTGTTTTCTCCTCCTTTTGCACCCAACTTTGTGATGTTTTATTACCACAAAGCCACAAGCCTAAATGCAAATCTTCAGCATAAGGACTTAACGCATGATCATCTTTTTTATTTTCACTTTGGTAATAATAACAATTACCAAATTCATAAAATTTCAGGTTATTATTTTTATAATTTCGATTACGAGCAATGCTTTCTAAACCACCAAATAACAACGTCTGTCTCAAAACACTCAAATCCACTCCAAGTGGATTCATTATTTTAACACAATTTTCTGCTGGGAAAGTTTTCAAATCAGCATAATACGAACTTTTCGTAAGAGAATTATTGAGAATTTCATAAAAACCATTGGCAGTAAGTTGTTCCGAAATTAAATTTTGAACACGATTACTATCAGGTTTTTCAGTATAACTTATACTCGATTTTAGACTTTCATCAAAAGGTATTTGATTGTAACCATAAATTCGAAGTATATCCTCGATAACATCTACATCTCTTTGTACATCAACACGATAAGTTGGTACACGAAGAGTTATTTCCTCTTCGGTTTCTTCTACTATTTCTATTTCCAATCCTTTTAAGATACTTTTTATAGTAGCCTCATCAAAATTCAAACCAATTAAGTTATTTACTTTTTTATAAGTCAAATTAACTTTAAAAGGTTCTATTTTATTAGGATAGATATCAACAATATCACTCGAAATAGTTCCACCTGCAATTTCTTTAATAAGCATTGCAGCATATTTTAAAACAAAAATTGTATTATTCGGATCACATCCACGTTCGTAACGGAATGAAGCATCCGTATTTAACCCATGTGCTCGTGCTGTTTTTCTAACATGCGTAGGATTAAAATAAGCACTTTCAAGAAATATTTTCGTTGTCGATTCGGTAATACCAGAATCCAATCCTCCAAAAACGCCAGCTATACACATCCCTTCTTCAGCATTACAAATCATCAAATCGGCATCACGCAACGAACGCTCAACGCCATCAAGAGTTGTAAACTTTGTCCCTTCGGCTAGATTTTTAACAACTATTTTCCCTCCTTTCAGTTTATCTCCATCAAAAGCATGCATTGGATGCCCCAAAGCATGAAGCACATAGTTTGTAATATCTACAATATTATTAATTGGATGCAAACCTATTGTCATCAAACGATTTTTCAACCAATCTGGTGATTCTTTAACAGTAACACCCGATATAGTTAAACCAGAATAACGAGGACAAGCTTCTTTATTTTCTACCGACACCTGCACTTCAAAATCATGATTATCAACCTTAAATTCATCAACTGATGGCTTTGATAATTTCACAGCAGAATTTCTTGTTGCAAAATACGCTGCCAAATCGCGTGCTACTCCATAATGCGATATTGCATCAGAGCGGTTGGGTGTAATATCAACTTCTATCACAGAATCATTTTCTACACGATAATAATCTGCAGCTGGAAGTCCAATAGGAGTATCTTGTGGTAATACGATTATACCATCATGATTAGTGCCAACACCAATCTCATCTTCAGCACAAAGCATACCAAACGACTCTACCCCACGTATTTTTGAGCGTTTTATAACAAACTCACTCCCATCTGCAGGATATAATTTTGCACCAATTGTTGCAACAATTACTTTTTGACCTGCCGCAACATTAGGAGCACCACAAACTATTTGCAATGGTGCTTCCGCATCATTTATTTTAACCGAAGTAACATGTAAATGATCTGAATTTTCGTGATTTACACATGTAAGTACCTCACCTACAACCAATCCTTGAAGTCCCCCTTTTATAGACTGAACCTCTTCTACACTTCCACACTCAAGACCTATCGAGGTAAGAATTTTTGCAACTTCATCGACCGGGAGGTCAATATTGATATACTGTTTTAACCAATTGTATGAAATATTCATTTTTGTTATTTTTAAATGAAATGCAAATTTAAGAATTAGAATTAAGATTAAAGATTTTACTCCTTAATATTTTATCTTATAGGGCTAAAAAACACGCTTTTTATTACAATTCATTATCTTTGCAAGAGAATAAAAATATGATGGTAAAAGTTGGTGATAAAGTTCGTTTTTTAAATGCCACAGGTGGCGGAATGGTTATAAAAGTTGATGGGCATATTGCAACCGTACTAGAAGATGATGGTTTTGAAATACCTTCTATAATTTCAGAATTGGTTGTAATAGAAGAGGTAAACAAACTAAATTTTCCTATAGAAAATCTCAAACCTGAACCTCAGCAAAATACTGTAGAAAAAAAACAAAATTATTCTTTTAGTGAGAAAAACGAAACCCCTGAAAAAGAGCAAATCTCTGTTTACTTTGCGTTTGTTCCTAAAAACATTAGAGAAATACAAACCACAAGTTATGAATGTTTTTTAATAAATGATAGTAACTATTACCTTCAATTCGCATTTTATACAGGCGACGAACATCCTATATTATTAGAGAATGGGGAATTAGAACCACAAACGAAACTCTTTTTGAAAGACGTAGAAAAACTAGAATTAAACAATTTCAAAAGAATCATTTTTCAGTCTATAGCGTTAAAAAAGAAAAAAGATTTTTCTATTAAACCTGTTTTTAATATTCAAAAAGAATTAAACCTAACGAAGTTATATAAACTACACTATTTTTCTGAAAACGATTTTTTCTACCAACCCGCACATTTAATTACACTTATTGAAAAAGATTTTTGTGATAAAAACTTCATTATATCAAAAGATGTTTCTACAAAATTTTTTAATCCACAAAAAGCAAGCGAAAAAAAACATGTAGTAAATAAACAACAAGGTTCTCCCATAGAAATTGATCTACACATAAACGAGCTCCTTGATACCACAGTTGGCATGTCTAATGCGGATATTCTTAATTATCAAATGCAAAAATTTCATGAAACGATGAGCGAATACCGCAATAAAAAAGGCACAAAAATTATTTTTATACACGGAAAAGGAGAAGGTGTTTTACGTAAAGAAATAGAAAAACAACTTAAAATAAAATATAAATCATGCTACTATCAAGATGCTTCGTTTCGTGAATATGGATTTGGAGCAACTCAAGTAACAATAAAATAAACAAAACTAAACACAAAGATTATGAATTTAAAAATTGCAGTATTAGCAGGCGACGGCATAGGGCCAGAAATCAGCAAACAAGGCGTAGCTGTTATGGATGCTGTTTGTAAAAAATTTGGACATAACGTTATCTTCACAAATGCTATATGTGGTGCAGATGCTATTGACAAGGTTGGCGATCCTTTTCCCGAAGAAACATTTAAAATTTGCATGGATGCAGACGCTGTATTATTTTCGGCAGTAGGCGATCCAAAATTCGATAATGATCCAACTGCGAAAATCCGTCCTGAACAAGGATTATTAGCTATGCGAAAAAAATTAGGACTCTTTGCTAACATTCGTCCTGTTGAGACATTCGATTGCTTGATACACAAATCTCCTCTAAAAGAGGAATTAGTCAAAGGTGCTGATTTTATTTGTATTAGAGAGTTAACCGGAGGAATGTATTTTGGAGAAAAATACCAAGACGACGAAAAAGCATACGACACAAACTTTTACACTCGCACAGAAATCGAACGTATTTTAAAAGTTGCTTTCGAATATGCAATGAAACGCAACAAACACCTCACCGTTGTAGACAAAGCAAATGTATTAGCTAGCAGTCGTTTATGGAGACAAATAGCAAAAGAAATGGCTCCATCATACCCAGAAGTAACAACGGACTATATGTATGTAGACAATGCTGCTATGCGTATGATTCAAGAACCAAAATTTTTCGATGTTATGGTTACAGAAAATACATTTGGAGATATCCTTACAGACGAAGGTTCTTGTATTACTGGTTCCATGGGCTTATTACCTTCTGCATCTACTGGCGAACACACTCCTGTATTTGAGCCTATTCACGGTTCTTGGCCTCAAGCTAAAGGACTTGATATCGCAAATCCTTTAGCACAAATATTATCCGTAGCAATGTTATTTGAATATTTCGATTTAAAAGAAGAAGGTGCTTTAATTAGAAAAGCTGTAAATGCTTCATTAGACGAGAACATTCGCACTGCAGAAATTCAAGTAGAAGGTGTACGTCCTTATAAGTGTAGCGAAGTTGGGCAATGGATTGTTGATTGGATTGATAAACAATAAAACTAATTCTATTTAACAAAAAAAAGAGTTCGGACATTCGAACTCTTTTTTTATTACTGCACCTCCAACTAAAATCTATAACCAAAACCAACACTTAAAATACACGTTGGAAGAAAATTCACTAACAACAAGCTACTACACAAAGCTCCAACCTCCACATTAGCAAACCAGTGATTTTTTCCCCAAGCCACACCTACCGCACAAACATCCAACGCTAACATTCCTGAAATCTCTTTACCATAGCTAAACATCGTAACACCAATACTTAATCCAGAATAAATATTTACATTCGGATGATCAAAATACGTAAATCGGATAGTAGGAAGAAATGAATAAGTATAATACTCTCCTGCCCAATTTCAGAAGAAACTTCGTGTTCTGTTCCAGGCTTTTGTTATAAAGCAAAGTTGAATACACAATAAAAACAAAATAATTCGTCTCATCGTAAAATTCTATTTATTTTATGTAAAGCTAGTTAATTTATTTAATACTTCTGCTACATTTTCACAAGCAAATCCATCTACTAAAAAACGCGATTGTTCAGCAAAAACTATCAAATTAGAATCATCAGTCACCTCGTATCCTGCACGTCGCAATGCAACTTCTAGCCACGTTTTTCTATATTCATCACCTTGTACTGCAATCTTTTTTCCTCTCAAACTATGATTTATTACAAAATGTCCATTAGCATTATTAAAGTTATAGTTTTTTGAAGCAAAACACCGCTGAAAAGCACCAGACATCATCAAATCTTCTGGAACGCCAGACTCCACTCCACCTTCGGACATCAACCAAACACAATCTGCCACTTGCATTGCTAATTCCAATTCGTGCATTGATACAATAAAACATTTACTTGTCTCCACTGACAAACGCCTCAACAACAACATTATTTCTATTCTATTAGGCAAATCAAGATGAGCTGTAGGCTCATCGAGTAATACCAACGGAGTATCTTGTGCTAAAGCCTTGGCAATAACAGCACGCTGTCTTTCTCCATCAGACAATTCATGTAAAAAATCATTACTTTTATGCGTAAGGTTAACATCTTTAATTGCCTGTTGCACAATAGCTTTATCTTCCAATGACAAAGTACCAAACCAACCCGTATAAGGAGTACGCCCTAATGCCACCAAATCATAAACCCTCAAATTCTCAACACTCACAACATCCGTTAACACTAATGAAAATAACAAAGCCCTATCCGATGCCGATAATGATGAAACATCTTTACCATTTATAAAAATAGTACCCGAAAGTGGCGATTGCAAACAAGCAAGAGTTCTCAACAATGTAGATTTACCACAGCCATTTGTTCCCAATAAGCACACCAATGAACTTTTTTCGGCACACAAATTTAAATTCTCTTGTACAAGTTTTTTTGCATAGCCAATAGACAAACATTTTGTTTCTAGAAAACTCATCAAAAATTCAAATAAAAATCTTTCGTTAATAATTTATACTCCTCCGTATAGCAATGCCTCTCTTTCTCTATGATTAACGAATGTGAAACAAGTGGCTTATTTTCAAACGAAAACGTTAACAATTTACGCTTTGGTGTATGCTTTGGAGTTGGAATCACATTTAATTCTCGCACACAATACAAACCTTTTTTCTTTGCTATTGAGACAAAAAAATCGGCTTCGTTTATAGGATAAATCAACGAAAAAAAACCGTTATTACTAAGCAACCTTTCCACCACAGAGAGCAAATCTTCACAAGTTAAATTATCAGAATGCCGTGCTTGTGAGCGCTTCACATCTGGGCATCGCATAGAATCCACAAAAAAAGGAGGATTACAAACAATCAAATCATATTTCTCTCTTGAGTCAAAAGTTCTTATATCAGAATTTATCACCCTTACCCATTCGGAAAAAGGAGAATTATCTACATTTTCTTTTGCTTCAAACGCTGCATCGGCGTCTATTTCAACTGCATCTATTGGCAAACGAAAACGTTGTGCCAACATCAAAGCCACAAGTCCAGTGCCCGTACCTATATCCAAAATATTTTTACACAAAGCGGGAGTTTCTACCCAACTTCCTAACAAAACACCATCAGTACCAACCTTCATCGCACTAAGTTGCTGTTTTACTACGAATTGTTTAAAAGTAAACATGGCTTTTATTTTGTACCACTCTTTGACGTACGCTTTTTTCTTGACGAATTACCTACCTCGTCCTTTTTACGATCAAATCGGAGGAATATATCCTCTTTTTGCATCGGACGATACTCTTGCTTCCAAACAAAGTTAGGGAAAAACATTATCTCCTTTGTCAGCTGATCCATAGGATACATCGTTGCTACTGGCGAAGGGAATATCAAAACTTTATCCACCTTGCCATCCTTAAAATAGGTATGCAGATAACTACTTTGAGTTGTATTCAAACCAATAAAAGAACCATCTGCCTCATCTATTGGATAAAATATTGATTGAGCATTACCATTAGACTCTATCTTATACAAATTTCCTTCTTGCATAAATGCCCAAAATTCCTTTCCAATCATTTGATTGAAATGTATTGAATCTTTTTTCTGACAAGCAAAAGCAGCACCTATAACATGAGCTTTATCCAACGATCCGTTCTTCATATAAGCACGAATAGTATCTCCTATAATTTGTTGATCATCAGACCATACAATAGGGCTATACATCAACTGCAAAGTAGAATCTCTTGTTTGATACGATGCAGAATCTGCAATACCTTGAAGATCTGTACGATAAAAACGCACATTATGATATGCCTCTACTACTTTATAAACAGAATCGGCATAAGTAAAAAGTGTATCAGCATGCAAAAAAAGCGTATCTCCTCCTGAATATTCAATCATCATTGCAGAATCTGTAGCCAAACCCTCTTCAGTCAATTCATTATAAAATCCATAATTCCCAAATAGCGAAACCTTTTTCAATGTATCAGCCAACTCTATATTTCTATATGCTCGAGCTAAACCCTTCTTTTTATCATAAAAAATTGTATCTCCAATCAAGCGTTTAGTATCTTGATTTTCCACATATGAATTATCTAGTAACTCAGCTAGCTCGTTTTTCGTATCATACCAACCACGTTCGGAATAAATGTGCGTTTTTTCTTCGTAATTGATATGAGTTGGTCCTAAAATATTTGCAACATTGGTATTAGTATTATAATTCAACGTATCAGAATGCATTACAAATTTAGGATTCGTAAGTTTTACTTTTTTTCTAAAATTTGCAGTATTAGTAGCAGGATAATAATACCCAAATACCGAAACTAACACATTCAAACTATCCTCCAACTGACCTCCATTAAAAAAATAACCAACATTACGCATTCTATCATAATTCAGGCTATCAGTTGTCAATAAAGCTGATTTATTTTCCATACGAACATTTTTTCGCAATCGTGCCATGCGTGTATTTCCATCATAGTACAACACATCTCCATAAACAAAGAGCGTATCTCCTTGAATTATTTTCACATTGCTAAAAGCATCCAAAGAATTTTTATAATCATAAAAATAAGCACTATCACAATACAAATATATATCATCGTGACGAAAACATACATTACCTACTAAAACTTGAACATCTGGCAACCTATCTTTATCGAACAATAATATATCAGAATTCTCAAGATAAATCATCGAAGAGTTTTCATTCTCTATAGCCCTCTCTTTCTTAGGTGATAATGTTTCTGAAGACTTTTTTTGAGGTAATTTTTTTTGAAGTCGCTGAGCAGAGGCGTCAAAAACAAGAATTGACACAAAAAACAAGGCCCATAATTTCAGGTATTTTTTTAAAGAGTTCTTAATAATCATTTAATCCACCCTTCATACTTAAAATTACAATTTTTCCACTCTTCGTCTATTTGAATAGAAGTCTCTTTCTGCTTTTGGACAATCCACTCTTGAATAATCTCCTGACCACGTTTATCTTCTAAAAAAGATTTAAGTTCTTGGTAATCATCCAACAGATTTGCCTTATGACTTTTCACTTTTGTTTTAACCTTAATTATAGCATACACTTCGCGACCAAGATTTGTATCCATCATTGCAAAAGGTTCCGAAATTTCGCCTGCTTTCAATTTATATGCCTCCTTTGCTATTTCTGATGGTAGGGATTGATATTCAAATTTTGAGGAACCAGTATACTGATTAGGCATCAATCCTCCATTCATACGGGAATCCTTATCCGAAGAAAATCGCAAAGCTGCACTTTCAAAAGTCATTTCACCATTGCGTATTATATTCACAATCGAATCTAATCGCTCCAATGCTTGTTGTTTTTCTTCAATTGAGACACGAGGTTTTAATAATATATGACGACAATTCACACGATCATCACGTTTTTCTATCAACTGAATAATATGATATCCAAATTCTGTTTCTACTACTCGTGATACTTTACCCGGTTCTTGCAATGCAAATGCAGCCGATGCAAATTCAGGAACAAATCGTCCACGACCCGCAAAACCTAATTCTCCGCCACGAACCGCAGATTCTTTATCTTCTGAATACAATCTCGCTAACAGCGAAAAATCTGTCGAACCAGAATTAACTCGTTCTGCAAATTCTCTTAATTGACTTTTCACTCTATCTATTTCAGTTTGTTTGATAGGTGGTTCTATAATTAAAATTTGTACTTCTACAGTTTCAGGGACAGTCGGTATGGAATCTGTATCCATTTGTTCATACATTTTTCTTACCTCATTTGGAGTCAACTTAACATCACCAGTGAGTTTTTGTTGCATCTGCTGAACAATCATTTGCTCTTTTGTAACAGTATATAATTCTTCACGTATTTGAGCAGAAGTTTTCTTAAAATATTCTTCCATTTTTTCTTTAGAGCCTATTTCCGAAATAAAATAATTCATTCGAGCCTCCACTTGCGAATAAACCATACTCTCCGAAACAACAATACTATCAATTTTTGCTTGATGTAAAAATAGCTTTTGAATAGCAATTTGTTCAGGTATCAAACAATAAGGATCTCCTTGCATACGAGTCCCCTCATATTGCATACGAATTCGTTGTTCCTCTACATCCGACTTCAAAATAACCTCATCACCAACTACCCAAACTACTCCATCAATCATATTGTTTTGTCCAAAAGATGAGACAAAAAATGTTAACAAAAAGCACAATATTGATATATTTTTTTTCATCCGTTATCTATTTTAATTTAAAAACTTAACCTTCTTCAATGCATCTTTATAAAGTTCTTCCTCAAAGTTTCGTATAAAATCTATTCTTTTTTGATTCAACAAAATACTTTCAATTTTTTTATTCGCAAAATCATAAGGTGCGACATTGCCGACTAGACGATAATCTGTAACTTTCAACAAATAAGTAAAAACACTATCAGTACGTTCAAAAACATTAGGTGCTGTAATTACCGTTTTCTCATCAGTAAATGTTTCAGGGAACTTTTTTAAAACATCCGTCGCATAAAACCATTCTTCTTGAAAATAGTCCAACGTTCCATAATTTCGAACGCAAAATTTTTCCATTTTTTCAAGATTTTCTTCATCAACATCACTCAACCATTTATAAAGATCTTTAATTCTAGCTGTCTTGGTTGGAATTTTTATAAAAACACCCTTGATGATATTTTCCTCTAACAAAAATTGAGAAGAGTATTTTTCATAATAACTTTTTAGTTCTTCTTCCGATGGTGATTTTAAACGCTGATTTACAATATTTTGTTGATAATATTGTATAATTAAGGTTTTTCGATATTCGTCTACTAACGTTTCTATTTCTTTAGGGTTTTGTACATTTTTTTTTGCATAATCGTACATCACAACATCAGTAATCCAACGCTTAATATAATTATCAACAACCTTTATACTATCCTCTTCGGACAATGTACGAAATGATATTTTAGGCAAATCTTCTTCATACAAAAACTGTCCATTGATTTCTAAAATAGGAGTCTTGTTTGTATCTACATGTTTTTTCTGACAAGTAGAGAATAGAACCGTTATCAAGAGAATTATACCTAACGTAGATTTCATACACTTGTTTTTTTAATGCAGAGTTTTTTTAACATCTTCAAATATTTGAATTGGATATTTTTCTCGCAATCGTTTCACCCATTCCTTTTCAATATATTCCTGATAATCTGAAATGATAAGACCACGAACATCTTGATATCTTTCAGGAAATTCCTGCAACTCTCCTTTCAAAAACACAAATGGATATTCTGCTTTCTTGTCCTCTATCATTTGCTGCTTTTTCCCGAATGCTAAACAATCAACTACTGAATTCACTTCTTTTTCCCAAACTCCTTTCTCAAGTTTTACCAATGGTATCGCATCTAAATTTATTCTACGATTAATATAACTTGAGATAGAATCAGGATTTGCATTTTTTACAATTTTTTGTATTTGTTTTGCCACCTTTTTATCTCGACACGCTATTATATAGCCCTTAAACAAAGGTGTTTCGTACTTATATTTATCTCGATTCTTCGCAAAATAATTTTCTAAACCAAGAGTATCATTTGTAGCCTTATCCCAAACCTCATGCTTACTTAATTCAAAAAGCAACATCCCTTCACGGTATTCTCGCATCAAATTTCTAAAATCTGGATATTTATCTTCTAATCGAGAGTCTTCATAATTTATCAATCGCGTTGCAATATAATCCTGCAAAAGTTCTTGAAATAAATGCTTATTAGGAAACGTAATATTCTGCAATACAAAATCTTTTTGCGAAACTTTTTCTTCGGCAAACGAAAACAAAACATCATTCAACAAAGAGCTTTTCACTCTTAATATTGAATCTGTTTCACATTCCATTAGCATTTTATTCAAATCATCTACTGCTACTTGATTGAGCTTAAAAGCATAATCATTTTTTAGTTTTTCGACAAAAGATTTTTTCACATCTAACATTCGAAAATCTCGTTGCAAACGAGATTCTATTTCCTTCGTTTTTGCTTCCTTCGTTAATACTCGCTTTTCTTCAAGTTTAATTATATGCCAACCAAAAGGAGATAAAACTGGTTCGCTTATATCGCCTACGTTTTTCAATGCAAATGCTGCCCTTTCAAATTCTGGTACCATTCGTCCTAATCCAAACCAAGATAAATCACCACCATTAATTGCAGAGTATTTGTCATCCGATGTAGTTTTAGCCAATTCTTCAAAATCAAAACCTTGCTGCAACAACACCACAAGAGAATCAACCTCCTGTTTTACTTGTTTTTTTGCAGACTCGGACATGCGTTGATTTATGGTTTTAAGAATATGCCTAACACGAATTTCTCCAACTGCAGGACGACGATTATGCACATATATTATATGATAACCGATTTGAGTTCGTATCGGGTTCGAAACAACTCCAACCGACATATTATACACAGCCGTTTCGAATGGATAAATCGTCATCATACTTGTAATATAACCCAATCGACCTCCATTGCGAGAAACAGAGACATCGTCCGACATCTCTCGTGCAACCGTTTCAAACGATTCTGTTTCTAAACGTTTTTTTGCTTGCAATGCTCTGCTATACGCCTGCAGTGTATCATCAGTAGTTGCATCTTGAGGTATTTGAAACAAAATATGGCTTACATCAATATCTTCCAACGAACGTTGGTAAGCCTCTTCTACAAAAGAACTAAACTTTTGCACATCGGTCAAATAAGTTCTCTTCAATTGTTCTCTATATCCGAGCAACTCTTGACGAAAAGTTTCCGTTTTATCCAAACCTCTACTTTCTGCCTCAACTACCTTAAGTTTGAAATTTTCGTATAATGTCAAATACTCATCAATTGTCTTAACATTTTCAGCATTATTTTTTTTGTACACATATTCAAATTCCGATATAGAAACAGGAGTTTTACCCACAAGCATTAGCGTATCACTTGCAAAAACTCCTTTTAAAAATGTCACAAAAAATAATACTACAACAAACTTTCGCATAGTTGAAAACAGATTTTTGTAAAATTAATGAATCAAATTTTTCCCGTCCATATCTTTGGGTTGTTCAATACCCATTATATGACAAACAGAAGGAGCTACATCGGCTAAAATACCATTTTCCACTACTGCTGATGCGTTTTCTGTAACATACACAAAAGGTACAGGATTCAACGAGTGAGCCGTATTTGGAGTTCCATCGGCATTGATTGCATTATCAGCATTACCATGGTCAGCAATAATAATTACCTCATAACCATTTGCTTTGGCTGCCTCTACCGAAGCTTCAACGCAAGCATCTACCGCAACTACTGCTTTTTCTATTGCAGAATAAACACCAGTATGCCCTACCATATCGCCATTAGCATAATTAACTACTATAAAATCGTATTTTTGAGTATTAATAGCTTCTACCAATTTATCTTTCACCTCGTAAGCACTCATTTCAGGTTTTAAATCGTAGGTTGCAACTTTTGGTGATGGAACTAAAATTCTATCTTCGTTTTCATAAGGTGTTTCTCTACCTCCATTAAAGAAGAACGTTACATGAGCATATTTTTCAGTTTCTGCTATATGCAATTGTGTTTTTCCACAAGCTGACAAATATTCGCCTAATGTATTTTCAACATTTTCTTTATCAAACAAAATATGAACACCTTTGAACGATGCATCATATGGAGTCATGCAGCAATAATACAAATCAGGGACTATTGTCATTCCCACCTCCGGCATATCTTGTTGAGTTAAAACTACAGTTAATTCTTTTGCTCTATCGTTTCTATAATTAAAGAAAACAACCACATCACCTTGTTTTATTTTGCCATCAACAGATTCATTTACAATTGGTTTCATAAACTCATCGGTTACTCCTTCGTCGTACGATGCTTGCACAGCTTCAGCCATATTATTTACAGGTTTACCAACTGCACCTACCAACAAGTCATACGCTTCTTTCACTCGCTCCCAACGTTTATCGCGGTCCATAGCATAATAGCGACCAATAATCGTAGCCACACGAGAAGTTGTATCTGCACAATGTTTTTCTAAACTTTCTATAAATCCTTTTCCACTTTTAGGATCGGTATCACGACCATCCATAAAACAATGTACACAAGCTGGGACATCATATTCATTAGCAATATCCACCAACTTAAACAAATGGTCAAGCGAGCTATGCACACCACCATCCGAAGTCAATCCCATAAAATGGACTGTTTTCCCATTTGTTTTTGCATACGAAAATGCTGATACTATTTCAGGATTTTGCATAATGGTATTATTACGACAAGCAAGATTTATTTTCACCAAATCTTGATAAACCACACGCCCTGCACCAATATTCAAATGACCAACTTCAGAGTTCCCCATTTGACCATCGGGCAAACCTACATTTTCTCCACTCGCTTGCAATTGCGAATTAGGATATGTTTTCAATAAATAATCCCAATAAGGTGTTGCGGTTTCATATATTACATCTGCTTTGGTATGAGAACCTATTCCCCAACCATCAAGTATCATCAAAAGTGCTTTTTTACTCATAATTATATTATTTTTTATTTTTTATTTTAATTGCAAAAGTAGTAATTTTCATCGGATTAAGCCGACAGACTTCATCTATTTTAACTTTTTTAATAAAGAGCCTTTTCTATCATTCTAGATTTTTAATTCCTAAACTTTTCAAATAATTATACGTAGAATCATAATACTCAGACTTACGTGTCGAATCTTCAGCACTGCCCTCAGGAACAACTATAACCATCCCCTGACGAGCACGTGTAAGCAACACGCGATATGCATTCTTTTGGAAATTCTTTCGTTCTTTCTTATTTATATTTTGCCATTTGCTTCCTACAAAAGAATGATGTGTCCAACCATTAGGAGTATATCGGAAATCACCATCCCATACCACGCACGACCAATCCAACTCCAAACCTTGTATATCGAATTCGGTTGCAACATCTTCCAAATAGAAAGAAGAACGAACATCTGTTTCATCATCCAAAAACCAATGTACAACATCCGGTTTATAACGTACATCAATAGCTAAAGGTTTCAGGCGATAAGCTTGTGATGAAACCACCATGCCATATCGTTCAGTACCTCGTGCCTTTTCCTTTAGCCAACGTTTTGCCTTATCCAAAGAGCGAGTTAATACTAGAGGATAATTATCCAAAGTCTTATAAATATTTCTCGCTCCTTCAATATCCAAATCCAAAACTTTATGCACAAAAGCTGAAAGATTTTCTGCTCTGAACGAACGCATAGAGACAGCCAAATGCAATGAAGGTTCATACTCTACATGGTCATGTTCTTCAAGCAAGTCAAGAGCGCGACCAGCAGCATATTCAGCATCATGCAATCTGTCTGAGATATACACATGCCAATCCTTGTATTCACGATTCAAAGATTCAATCCATTCGCTAATGCCGGCCTCGCCTGTGTTGATTTCTTGACCTCCGCCTACCAAACAGATAACAACAGCCCAATCATCATGCCGATCCAAACACGATATTAAATATTCAGGCTCAGAACTCGGAAAATTCGGATAGTTCTTTTTTTGTTTCATGAAGTTCACCAACTGCTCCTTTGTCCATGCTCGTTGTGATTCATCAAAAATCACCACATGGTCTATTGGTACAAATGACTTTTCTTTATTTCTAGGATTCAAGAAATAAGCTTCATCAGCTACGATTCTACCATCAACGACCTTTGTTCCTTCCAAGCAAGTATCACGATAATGGTGAATCATTTGTATGAATGTTTTTACTTCAGAAGTTGCTTCCTTCTTTGTAATTTTACCTCCATCAGCTTTTGTCCTTTGAACTTTATCTCGTGCTAAAGCTTCAGTCAAAACAGAAACCAATGGGAAATTACCAGACAAATACACTGCCACTTCATTCTTAGCGAATTGCTGAGTAGCTATATTCAACCCGACCAAAGTCTTTCCAGCTCCTGGAACACCTGTCACAAAACAAATGGCTTTAAACTTCTCGTTCTTTGCTTTCTCAATTATTTCAGAAATAAAGCCACATGTCTTATTCAGATTTTCCGCACTAGCATCGGATCTTGAAATATCCTCTACCGAATGGTCATTGTACAATGCACTTGCAGCTTCTATGATTGTTGGAGTAGGTGCATATCTACTGATCGCCCAAAGAGCATCATCGCCATATTGTTTTTTCTCACAGAAAGACAATGCTGTAGAAATGATTTCAGGCAAATTGTCATAGTTGGACAATAACGGCAAAAATACATTATCATCATAAGGCACATAAGTGTTGACCGAACAAGAAGCGTCTGTTGCAACAAGAATAGGAACAATAGGTCTATTGTGACTTTCTTCATGGAAATTTTTCAAGTCAAGTGCATAATCCCAAACTTGAATGGTATCAGCTTTTGAATATTGTTCATTAAACACTTTAAATTCCAACAAGAACAAAGCGCCATCAATCAATAATACCACGTCAATACGGCGTCCCATTCGTGGAATGGTATATTCAAAATATACATGACCACGACCAATATATTGTGGCAATATTTCTTTCAAAAGTTCTATTTCCATTTTCCAAGCACTCATCTGCGTACCTTGCAATACAAAGGAACTTGTATGCATAACACTTAGATGACCGATAATTTGCTCTATCGAATCACAAAGGAAACCTTCTATTGAATTGCCGTAAAAATATCTCATAAAACACTAGTTTACTAAAACATCACACTACAAACCTTTCATTGATAATTGAATACGTTTACGCTGCAAATCTACATCTAAAACTCTCACTTTTACATGCTGATGCAAATGCACAACTTCGGAAGGATCTTTCACAAAGTTGTCCGAGATGTTTGATACATGCACCAAACCATTTTCTTTAATTCCAATATCAACAAATGCACCAAAATTTGTAACATTCGTAACAATTCCAGGGAGCAACTGCCCGACTTTCAAGTCTTCGATTTTCTTCACAGACGGATCGAACTCAAAAAC
>JAEIGA010005328.1_pt1 | contig 19695 bp, 34 predicted proteins | sample 9270691 | NCBI WGS metagenome assembly JAEIGA01 (sample SAMN17057246, study PRJNA624740) | gut metagenome | biome: biome; isolation source: fecal sample | host: Bos grunniens | place: China: Xizang | collected 2019 | reverse complement strand
TGTTCGCTGGAGCTATAATTGTAGCGGCTAAGTCAAAGAAGACAAACCAGGCTATAGATGACGCAAAAGAGGATCTGAAGGTTATCAGGGATTATAGAGATCATCCTGAGAAAAGACCTGCTGATTATACCGAGAAAGATGTCCAGAAAGATATCGCGAAGGTTTACCTCAAAACAACGGGAAAGGTTCTTGCGATCAATGCTCCTGCTATTGCAGCAGAGATTGGCGGAGCAGGACTTATTCTTGGTGGAACTAAGGTCATCAACAATAGACTTGCCATCACAGGTGCTGCATTGTCAACAGCTCTTGGTGAGTTCGACGATTACAGAAAGAAGGTAATCGAAAAGTTCGGTGAAGAAGGCGAAAACCTCGATAAAGAGATTCGTTATGGTCTTAGGGAGGGTGAAATCGTCGAGGAAGAAGAGACCGATGATGGTAAGAAGAAAAAGAAGAAAAAGAAAGTAATGTTCGCTGATGAAGAGTTCGGTACTGATGGTTACAGACGAATGTTTGACTTCAGGAATCCGTACTGGGAGCATCATCCAGACTATTGTCTGATGTTCTTGGCGGCTAAACAGAACTATTTCAACGATAAGTTGCGAGCTGATGGTTTCGTTTTCTTGAATGACGTTCTTAAGGAGCTCGGATTTGAGCCGAGTAAAGCAGGACAGCTTGTCGGATGGATCTACAATCCAAATAATGACAGGGGAGACAACTATATTGACTTCCGTGTAACGCCGGCAAGACTGGTAAGATGCGAAGGAACACAGGTTGATGGTAAAGAAGAGATTGAATTACTCTCTTTCCCTGAAAGAAACTGTGGATTCATGTTAGATTTCAATGTTGATGGTAGCATTTTGAGCGACATCAACTGGCATCATAAGTGAGGTGAATCATGGATACTAAAGTAGTTTTAGGTTTGATCGGAGCATTTGTTGGTGGGGCCGCTGTTGGTGGCCTCATCACATATAAAGTTCTTGATAAGAAGCTTTCGGATAAGTACGAAGCATTTGCTCAGGAACAGATTGATTCTGTCAAGGAGAAGTTCACAGTTCCTAAGGCAGACATAAAGAAGTTTATCGATAGTAAGAAGGATGCTAATCTTGTAGCAACTCATAATAGAAATAAGCCGGATATAACAGAGTATAAGCGGAAGGTATCAAATTATACGAATTATTCGGACGTTGAGTATGAGAAGGAAGAGACAAGATTCGAACCAGCAAATAAGTCAAAGCCAGTAGTAATCGATCCTGATAAGTACGGATATGAGGGTGATGATGGTGAATTTGCTGATTATGATGAAGTAAGTCTCACCTATTATGCTGATGGTATTCTTGCAGATGAAGATGATACAATTCTTAATCTTGATGAGGTAATCGGCGAGGATTCGGTAAATCACATTGGTGATTACGAGGATGATGCAGTACACGTCAGAAATGATGGTAGAAAAGTGTACTACGAAGTTCTTGTGGACGAGAGGTCTTACAAGGAAGCCACTGGAAAGGAACCTCATCAGGATAAGGATGAGGAGGATTAATGACACGCGACATAAATAGAGATTATTTCGATTGGTTATGCTCTATGGTAAGTGACTCGAAGATATCTAAGCGTTCATACAATAAACTTCTTGAATATCTTCATAATTCTGAATTTACGTTCATAATTCCGATGGACGAGAATCGCTGTATAGACGGAGCAAATCTAAGATATCGGTTTGGTTTAGAGCATAATATCGGTGATCCGGTTATTGCGTCGTGTTTGGATAACGAACCCTGTAGTATCTTAGAAATGATGGTCGCTCTTGCTGTACGCTGTGAAGAACAGATTATGGGAACACCTGGGCACAACTTGCCCGGACGATGGTTCTGGATGATGATTAAAAGTCTGGGACTTCAGGACATGTACGACAGTAATTTTGATGGCGAATTCGTCAACTTTACTGTCTGGCGTTTCCTTAATCGTGAATATGAGCGTGATGGTGAGGGCGGCCTCGTTCACATTCCTGGAATTCGAGAGGATATGAGAGCGATGGAGATCTGGTATCAGATGATGAAATATTTAAGTGATTACAGGAGAAACGGAGATTAAGTCTATGTTTGACTTTTTAATGATTTCTACACGTGATGGTAAGCGTGGAAGAAAAGAAGTCTATCCGAGATTTATGATCAAAAAGACATCTGACTTGATGATTCGTGGTGGGGATTTCTACGCTGTATGGCTTGAAGATGAAAATCGATGGTCTACAGACGAGAATGACCTCATAGAAACAATCGATAAAGAGCTCAACAAATATGTAGAAGAACACAAGAACGAATTTGAGTTCCCTCCTACAATAATGAGAATGCAGTTCGCAGAGACACATATGATAGATGCATGGCATCGATATTGTAAAGATCAGATGCGTGATACTTATCACATGTTGGATGAGAAATTAATATTCTCTAACACGCCGGTAACAAAGAAAGATTATTCGAGTAAGAGGTTAAATTATCCTCTTGAGGATGGTGAATTTCCTGCTTATGAGAAAATCATATCGACGTTGTATGATCCAGAGGAGAGAGCGAAAATTGAATGGGCTATCGGAGCTGTAATAAGTGGAGATTCGAAAGAAATCCAGAAATTCTTAGTTCTGTATGGTGCTGCAGGAACAGGTAAATCAACCGTTCTTAACATTATACAGCAGTTATTTGATGGTTATTATTCAGTGTTTGATGCAAAAAGTTTAGGCTCAGCAAATAGTCAGTTTGCATTAGAGGCTTTCTCTAGTAATCCACTTGTAGCAATTCAGCATGATGGTGATTTGTCGAGAATTGAAGATAATACCAGGATTAACAGCTTAGTATCTCATGAAATGATGGTGGTTAATGAAAAGCATAAAAAGCTTTATAAGACAAGTTTCAAATCATTCTTATTCATGGGTACTAATAATCCTGTAAAGATTACGAATGCTAAATCGGGTATTATCCGAAGGTTGATTGATGTATCGCCTTCTGGAAGAAAACTCCCAGTCAAAGAGTATAATAAGCTGATGGCTCAGATACCGTTTGAATTGGGACACATTGCTTCTCATTGTCTGAATGTTTACAAGGAAGAACCAGATAAGTATAACGACTATACACCGTTGGTAATGTTGAATGAAACTAATGATTTCTACAACTTTGTAATGGACAACATGGAAACTTTTGAAAAGGGCGATGGTATAACACTCAGAGAGATCTGGGATATGTATAAAAAGTATTGTGAATATACTAATACACCGTTCCCGCTTTCTCAGAAAGCTGTTAAGACAGAGCTTAAGAATTACTTTAGCACTTTCGAAGACAGACACTATGTTGATGGTATGCGAGTTAGAAATTATTATTCAGGATTCCTTTCTGATAAATTTCAACAAACAACAGATGACGCTGATGGTGCTCATAGTCATATTATCGAGTTCAAGGAACAAGAATCATTATTAGACACAATGTTGGCTAACTGTCCAGCTCAGTATGCTAATTCTAAAGGTACGCCCACAAAAGCATGGGATAAAGTTGATACTAAACTATCTGATATGGATACCTCACAACTTCATTACGTGAAGGTACCGGAAAATCATATAGTTATAGATTTTGACATTCCTGACGCTGATGGTAACAAGTGTTTCGAAAAGAATTTAGAAGCTGCTAGTAAGTGGCCAGCAACATATGCGGAACTTAGTAAATCGGGTGCGGGAATACATCTGCATTACATTTACAATGGTGATGTGAGTAAGCTTAGTCGTGTTTACGCTGAACATATAGAAGTTAAAGTGTTCAATGGTAACAGTTCATTAAGACGAAAACTCACGAAATGTAATGATCTGATGGTAGCGACTATAAGTTCCGGTCTTCCGTTACAGGAAGAAAAGAAGAAAGTTGATGGTAAGATCAAGTCTCAGAAGAAATTATTCGAAATGATAGAACGAAATCTGAGAAAAGAAATTCATGATAGTACAAAACCAAGTTGTGATTTCATCTATAAAATAGTAGAAGACGCTTATAATGATGGTGTCTCTTATCAGATCCCTGATGAAATGAAACAAAGAATCATGGATTTTGCAGCTGGTTCTACACATCAATCAAAAGAATGTGTCAAATTAATGAAAAAGATGCACTATCAATCAAAGGATTACGAGATGAAAGAAGAACTAAAAACAACTAGCTATATGCTTCGAAAAAAGATTGTCAAGATTATGAACTCGGACGATCTCGGAGCGAAGGAGAAGTTTGATCAAGCTAATGAACTTCTTCTTGATGCTTTCAATAGTGGTCTGGCATTTGATGTCACTGACCTGAGAGGTTCTTTGCTTTACTTCGCTTCCAGTCAGAAAGAAAAGGAGATATACCAATATTGTCTATCAGTACTTGATGGTATGTGCCTCACCAGTGAGTTGGAGATTGAGCCGGAAGAAAAAGAGGAGAAACCAATTGTCTTTTATGATATTGAGGTTTTCCCTAATTTATTCTTGGTGAATTGGAAACTCCAGGGAGAAGGTAAACCCGTCATACGATGGATAAATCCTAGTCCAGAACAGCTTGAAGAGCTTGTTATGAACTTCAGATTGATTGGCTTTAACTGCAGAAGATATGATAATCACATCGTTTATGCGAGAATCATGGGTTTCGATAACGAGAAGCTTTATAAGCTCTCTAAGAAAATCATTGGTGGCGTAAGTCGTGATTGTTTCTTCGGTGAAGCGTATAACCTGTCTTATACGGACGTTTATGACTTTGCATCAGCAGGAAATAAGAAGAGTCTGAAGAAACTGGAGATAGAGATGGGTATTCACCACCAGGAGCTTGGTCTTGATTGGAATGAACCAGTTCCTGAAGATCAATGGGAGAAAGTTGCTGAATATTGTGATAACGACGTTATTGCAACAGAAGCAGCATTCAACTACTTACAAGCAGACTGGATGGCTAGACAGATTCTTTCTGGTATCGCAGACGCAGTAGCATGATGGAGGTTATATGTCAGTTAATGATACAACAAATATGTTGACAATGAAGATCATATTCGGTAAGAACAGACATCCTCAGGACCAGTTCGAATACAGAGATTTGTCGAAGCCAGTAAAGACTATGGATAGCGAGAAGATGAGATTCCTGTCGGAGGCTTGTCCGGACATGATGAGCATGACTCATGGTGCGGCTCACAGTCTTCTTCCATATTTTCCCGGTTATAAGTACGAAGCGGGAGTCTCAACTTATCGCGGCGAAGTAGTTGGTGAAGGTGGTTATGTTTATGCAGAGCCTGGCATTTATACAGATGTCGCTCTGCTAGACATAGCTTCTATGCATCCGCACAGCACGATCGCCGAATGTCTGTTTGGTCCTCAGTATACCGAAGTCTTTAGGACACTTGTTATGGCTCGTGTATATATCAAACATGAGCAATGGTCGAAAGTCGAAAAAATCCTCGGGGGGATACTTAAGCCGTATGTTCAGAAGGTCAAAGATGGTGAAATAACATCAAAAGACCTCGCGAATGCACTGAAAACCGCAATAAATTCAGTTTATGGCTTGACATCCGCAGGATTTGACAATGCTTTTCGCGATTTACGCAATATTGACAATATTGTAGCTAAACGAGGAGCATTATTCATGGTAGATCTTAAACATGAGGTTCAGAAACGCGGTTTTACAGTAGCCCACATCAAGACAGACTCTATTAAGATTCCTAATGCAACACCGGAAATCATCCAGTTTGTTATGGAGTTCGGTAAGCAGTATGGTTACACATTTGAACATGAGGCAACTTATGAAAGAATGTGTCTTGTTAATGACGCTGTCTATATTGCCAGGTATGACAATGGTGAGTGGACGGCTACTGGTACACAGTTCCAGGTTCCTTATGTGTTTAAGACATTATTCAGTCACGAGCCGTTGGTGTTTGATGATTTCTGTGAAACTAAGTCAGTAACTTCGGCTTTGTATCTCGACTTTAACGAGAACTTAGCAGAGGATGAGCACGACTACAGATTTATCGGACGTGTCGGTCAATTCTGTCCTATTGTTAATGGTGCTAATGCCGGACTTCTTATGAGAGAGAAGGATGGTAAATACTCAGCAGCAACGGGAACAAAAGGATACAGGTGGATGGAATCCGAAATGGTTAAGAACATGGTAGTTCCGGCAGAGGATGACGTCTACGATTATATAACGGATATAGTCAATGGTGAAACAATCATTGATGTATCATATTATAACAAGATGGTTGATGAAGCTATTAAAGCTATCTCGGAGTATGGTGACTTCGAGTGGTTCGTAGCAGAGAAAGGAGAAAACAAATGAATATCAACTTTATCAGTAAGCCCGCAGATCAGTACACAATCCAGAGAGCTCCGGACAACGAGAACACAGTGCAGCTCGTTAAGTACGAAGTTTTGATGAATGGTCTTAAGCTCGGTGCAACATTGGCTATGCCGCTTATTGTTGCAGCAGCTTTCAGGATTTTCATTTCTAGCAAGGATTAATGGAGGTGTAATATGGCTAGATTTAAGCACAGAAATACAGACTATGGTGATTACTTCTATATCACAAACGCAAAGCTTCTCAGAAGACCTTACAGGAACTTCGAAGGAAGACCTACTAAGGTTCACCCGGACGGCGGAGTAAGAGAATTCGGAGTATTCATCGAAGATCCGGAAATTGCTCAGCAGCTCGCCGAGTTCGGTTTTAACGTTAAGACCTGGACTAGCCGTGATGGTGCAGAGGGTGAAGACGAACACTGGCTCTCTATCAAGATCGCTTATCGTAAGCGCAATGGCGATCCGGTTCGTGAACCTCCTAAGTTCACTATCAGAACAGCTAATAACGAGTGTTATTACGAAGAAGAGAATATCAAACAGCTCGATAGTGCAGAGCTTGAAGATGTCAACATTAAGTTCTCACCGAACTATAATGAGGTTGGTGGTAAGCGCTATGTAACGCCTTATCTTAACATCTTTGAAGCTACTATGATCGAAGATAGTTTCTTCTTTGATGATGACGATGATGGTTTGCCGTTCATAGCAGACTAATAATATTTTTGGGGACCACGTGTCATCTAGGTGGAAGACTTGCCCTAATAAAGTCGGAGATGGTCCAGCCAGGGCTCGGGCAGAGGATGACATACAATTAAATATAGAAAGGACAACTAAATATGGAAAGCTGGGAAAAGAAATTTTTTGAAGACATATTTGACCAAGTAAAATCCAAAGGAAAGGGTTCTATTTGTTCTACGTGCAAGTACTTCAATGGTAAATCGTGTTCAAAAGGCAGATCGTTTGGTGGGTATGCTACTAAATTGAGTGATTGTAACGAATGGGAGGTTTGCAATGGCTAAACTACAAAAATTACAGTGTGATAACTGTGGCGGTAAGATCGATGGTTCAACTCTTGTTTGTCAGTCTTGTGGCATGCAGTACAAATTAAACGATGGTCCGGATGGATTTACTCTCGGTAGGGTTGAAGTCTATCATGGTAAATTTCAACTTATACAAGGTCATGTGTGTGTTCCCGCATTTACTTTAGAAAAACCAGAGGATTATGAGAGAGCCGCTGAGTGGACACTTAAAGATATGGCACTTAATATGTCAGTGCATTTACTTCCGTTCATGGAGTTTCAGTCAAGTTTCGAACCACGGACGATGACAATTGATACATATGCCCAGATGAGAGTTGCAGAACCTGGACTGTCAAAAGGAAGTTATAGAGTCATGCACAGCGTAGCTCAGGATTGGTTTGAGTTGGTTGAGCGACGTTATTAATTAAATAGAGAGGTTTATAATATGGTAATTGCAGATTTAAGAAGATATTTATTTAATAAGATTGGTAATGAGTTTATAGTAGATTATGATCCTGGTACTAAAGGAACATATCGTATTCGTGATCGTTTAAGGATCAGGTATGATGGTCGATGCGTTTGTTCTATTTATGATTTTGAGGGCGATCCCGAGCGTTACACTGTAATATTTTATGAGCCGTTCATTCATAGACCAGAGGGATATTCATCTACTGTTACATTAAAAGCTGATGAGATTATCTGGTCAATAAAAAACAGAACTGATATTTATAATAGCAAAAAAGACAATGGCAAAAATAAATTTGTTCCCTCGGACTCAATGGTAGATAAAGTATTATCACAGTGTAAAGGTGGTTTTGTTTATGCAAATCCAGACAAGGAGGTTAATTTCCGTAATATGTATCCGACTATGAAAATAAGTATAACTGTAAATTCTTTTATCAAAGATGTTATATTCAATGATCCTGCTACCATTGTATTCTGGGTCGATGGCTCTAAGACAGTAGTTAAGTGTCAGAAGGGAGAGACATTTGATCCTGAGAAGGGTCTGGCGATGGCTATCTCTAAGAAAGTTCTCGGTAATGATTACGGTTATTACGAGACATTTGCTAAGTACGTTGGTAGATACAATAAGAAGCATAAGGAGGAGTAATTATGTCTTGGGCTAGAAAATGCGATAGATGTGGAAAGTTTTTTGACGGCAGATTTAACACCAGTGTCGAGTTAACTACGTTTGACAATATACAGCACGAAATCGAATTCGATTGCGGACTTAGTGGTAATTTAGACTTATGTCCAGATTGTGTCGAGTCATTTAAGCATTGGTGGGCTAATGAAACCGTCATTCCTATTACGAAAAAGAGAGGTAAAAAGGATGAAAAAATGTGAAGAATGTTTAAATCGTGTTCCGGTTATATCCGAGAATGGTTTACATTATAACTGTGGTCTAAACGAAGATCACGCAATGGAGTGTATTTCCGGAGTAAAGGATCACAATATTATAGCTAATCCCGGATGGGTTCATACTTATATATTATGTCCTAAGTGTAATAGGGCTACCGAATTCGAATTAAGACGGTGTAGTTTTTGTGGAACAAAATTTGAAAAGGAGAAGCTCGATGGACCTGATAGAAAGACTACATAATTGTCCGCATTGTGGCGGAACTTTACAGGATGATGGTTGTTGCAGATTCTGTGGTAGTAGAGTTTACGATTTTGTATCGATTGATATGGAGAATTATAAACCTACTTACTTGAGAATTAAACGCGATGGTAAGATTATAATTATGCCAGTTAGGTTTAATAGTGTATTTACAAAATGGAGTCATGATGATACTTATTTGTATTCATTTGATAACCCGTATATTCCTATGATGCCTGTTGTGCCTACTGGTGAATTATCATTTACTGTCGTTGGTGACACTATTGTAGAAGACACTAAGATTACAGGGAGTGAGTATTAATGGGCTGGCTTGTTGATTATGTTAATGCATACAATCTATGGGATGTATTAGATATTAAATATTGCCAAATAAGGTTAAAAGCATCTGTAATAGAATTAATCGATTACACATACAATGAGCCTATATTAAATCATCTTAAGTATCACTACTGGGAACAATTAAATATGTTGGAGGCTAACAATGGCAGAAATACTTAAATCCTGGTTGGTTGAGTTTAAAGAATGGCGAGCTTCGTTCGGTTGGACTCAGAAGCAGTTCAGAATTTGTCCGTACTGTCGTGATTCTCGTCCGATGGATGCACTCGGAGTAAAACTCACAGATAGGTTCTGTCCTAACTGTGGAAAAGCAGTTAAGATCAAGGAGGAGAAATGAGCTCCAAACAAGACAAGATTGTGGTAGCGATGGCTATTGTTATGATAGTTATATTACTGATTAACATAGCAGCTACTCCGGTCTTGTCAATGGTTAAAGAGTATGATAAACAACTCATACTTGAAACCACACATCAAAAAACATTCAGGCCAGAAGGAGCAGTAGTGTTGTATAAATCCGGTTACTCGCACGATGGTGAAGTTACAACTTACATTATAATGTGCAAAGAGTACATTGGTACATACTTCATTACTGCTTACTGTCCTCACGAATGTGGTTACAGAGAATATGACGATGGTACTGACAACTTTCCTGCAGGCTGGCGAACAGCTTCGGGAGAGATCTGTCACAGAGCTGATTGGGAGGATAGACTATGGGAACCGACAACATGCGCTATAGATCGAGGTATACATTCTTTCGGAGACATGTTTTATATCGAAGAATTCGACCGCGTATTCGTAGCTGAGGATACAGGTCCGGGTGTCAATGGTAGACATCTGGATTTGTTTTACGAGACATATGATGAGATGGCTTCATTTCCTACAGGTTATTATGATGTATATTCTGTCTGGTACGAGGAAGTTACGTACTATCCCGATGGTGACGTGATATTAAATGATATATGGGAGGTTATTTGATGAGACTGATCGATGCTGATGCTTTGAAAGAAGCAATAGGTGATATATACGGGTTATCTTTTGAAGAAATGATTGAAGATTTTACTTGGTTAAAGGCTATTGATAATGCTCCAACAATACCACTACCAGATTTCAAAGCAGGTTATAAACAAGCAATAATTGATGGAAGAACTAATTATTCAAGACCACAAGGCGAGTGGATAACTAATAATTGGGGCGAAACATATTGTAAATGCGGTTTTCCTGCCTTGTATGATGAATTTGGTCTTGAGATTAAATCTAACTTTTGTCCGAATTGCGGTGCAGATATGCGGAAGGAGGCGACTTAAAATGGGCGAAAATACAGATCATGGAATGTTTTTCTTCATCAGTGAGAATGGCGAACTTAAACCGCTAGTAGAGATAAAATCTATTGAAACGTCGATGGTTGATCCTCAGTGTGAAATTAAGTGTGTGGCGGATGCAACAGTATCATTTTCCGGTACTGTGAACGTGTCGGAAGAATCTGGGGCAGCACTCTGGGCGATGTGTGAGGGTTTGGAAATCACGGAAGGAGAATAACGATGGGAGACATGCTTGATAAAATTAAGCCGATGGTTGCTATATGTTGTGGAACCTGCAAACATGCTGATAAGAAGATTACGGACGAGCCGTGTTATACTTGTTCTCCTTGGTGCGACAAGTGGGAAAATAAGGAGGCAAACGGTGAAGATAACAAAATGTGACCGCTGTGGCAAAGAGTTCGTTGGTAGAAACCCTGAGGGCTTTTACGAACACGTCTTTGATCATCGCGTTTATGTTGATCTTTGTAATGAATGTGAGCCCTTATACAATGAAATACTTCAGTCGATGGAGGTTCACAATCGTAGAGTACTTGAACAGTTCTTGAATTCATTAAAAGGAGGAAATAATAATGAAAACTGAGAGAGCTTATTTGTGTGATGGTAAAGCGTGTGGGGAGTTGTGTGCTAACAAGACTCCAGAGGATTGGGATAAGCATCCCTGTCATCATACGTTGGATGAGAAGCACGCAAAGAACAAGTGTCGTAGAAAGCGTAAGTTCGTCTGCGATCATGGAAAGTTCATGGAGGTGGAGAAATGAGATGTAACAAGTGTGGTAAAGATCTTAGTTCAGTTGATCATTACGAAGGTAATATGTCTCGTGTTGAGTACATTTCCGAAACTCAGTCATTCGTAGTGATCGATACAGTTCATCTCAACTTGTGTGATGATTGTTATTTCATAAATGATGAACAGGAGTTTGCAAACGATGGAGAAACATCTGTTAGTAGTTTACCAGCAGAATGATGACATGAATCAGCTTGTAGTTGCTGATCTTGACGTTAAGCTGCCTAATGGTAATAATAAAGTCCACTCTGTATTTTTAGGAAATATGGCGGACGACATTTACAAACAACTCACGAAAGATGGAGTTCATACAATGATACCGGAGGAAGACAATGGATAATACTAGTGCTATAACACCTGCTATGCAGGGAGAATTCTTGAAGAAGTACGCTCATCTCGAAGGTGAGAGTGTTGAGAACGTAAAGCTCGCTATTAAGTACTATACTTATGAATCTATCAATGGTGCACCAGTCTGTCACGGACTTGCTAATGCCGGATTCAAAGTTATAGAATACGATGGTAAAGCTATCCAGGTTACTAAGATGGGTGCGGACGAAGCACGACTGTTAGGTAAAAACACTAAGCTGCAATTCGGAGGATTCTGACATGCCATGGTTAGAACTTGACGGTTATCAGAGTGATGCTGTCAATAGAATGAAGAACGGCTGCATCTTATGTGGTGGTGTTGGTAGTGGCAAATCCAGAACAGCTCTAGCTTATTATTATAAGCAGATGGGAGGAGATCTGAACTCGGAAACATACTGGCCGATGGGCGATCCTCCTAAAGATTTGTATATTATAACCACCGCTCACAAACGTGACTTGCTTGAATGGAATAATGAACTTACTCCGTTTCTTATGTATCCTAATAATTCCGATGGTACTCATTCCGAGAATAATTTATACGGAAACAATATCATTGTGGATTCGTGGAACAACATTAAGAAATATCAGAAAGTCATTGGTGCATTCTTCATATTTGATGAGCAGAGGCTTGTCGGTTCTGGAGCATGGGTTAAAGCATTCTGGAAAATTGCCCGGGGTAATAGATGGATACTTCTTTCTGCTACTCCGGGTGATTCCTGGTCCGACTATGGTCCAGTCTTCGTAGCTAACGGGTTCTATCGTAACATAACTGAATTCCGTCAGGAACATATTGTCTGGAAGTATGGTGGTAAATTTCCTCAGATTGATCACTTCGTTGGTCAGGGAAAATTAAACCGACAAAGACGAGAGATCCTGATTGACATGGATTACAAAAATCCTGCGACTCGACATGAGGAGGAGATAGTTGTCAGTTATGATAAGATGCAATATAAAGATCTTATAAGAAAGCGATGGAATCCTATTACGGATGAACCGATTGATAATGCCAGTGAGTTCTGTTATCTTCAGCGAAGGATAATAAACTCTTCTGATTCCAGGCAGGTTGCTTTACTTGAGATATTTGAACAGCATCCTAAAATAATTGTCTTTTACAATTTCGACTACGAGCTTGAAATACTTAAGAATCTGTTCTGTAACAGGTTCGATGGTGTTCAAGTAGCTGAGTGGAACGGACATAAACATGAACCTATTCCCGATGGTGGAAGCTGGGTTTATCTTGTTCAATACACTGCTGGGGCAGAGGGTTGGAATTGTATAGAGACTGATACGATGGTGTTCTATTCTCAAACCTATTCTTACAAAACTCTAGAACAGTCGATGGGTCGTATTGACAGACGAAACACTCCGTTCAGAGATTTATATTATTATCACTTACGAAGTAAATCCGGTATAGACCTGTCTATTACTCGTTCGTTGGTAAACAAGAAAAACTTTAATGTTAGTGCTTATGCAAACAAGCACGGATTCTATAAGGAGACAACTAAACATGAACAAGTACGTAATAAAAACTATGACTGGTGAAACACTGTACATTCACGCAGCCTATTTTCAAATCAATAAAGAAGATGAAGTTATTAACTTCTATGATAGAGACATGAGGTTTGTTTCAATGGTGATTATGAAGAATGTAATCTGTTTGTACATTGAAGCAGAAGAAATAAATCAGGAGGTACCCGACGATGGCAATAAAGCAGCACTGTGATATCTGTGATCGAGTAATTCAGGGTACCGAAGGTTACCGTACGATTCATTTCGGTAGAGGTTATAATACGGATGTTAATACCGGATTTGATCCGTTGGTAGTATGTAAAGACTGCTGGTATAAGATGTTAGAAAGCCAAGGTAAGACTGAGCTTTATAGAGGAATTGACAATCCTCCGAGAAAGCCGGCTCCCGTTGGTAATATAAAAGATATTCTTATTGATGTTGTCGATGTCGAGAGGCGATGTAAGACTTGTAAGTACGGTGAAGATTGGTCTGGAGAAGCACCGTGTAATAAGTGTACAGACCTGAATAAATGGGAAAAAATCCCGGAAAATTCGTCCGAAAACGACTGAAAAAATGGGACACATTTTGGGACAGAATGGGACAGAAGACCACTTTTGTTTAAGAATTTTATAAAAAATCTTTGACAAATTTGCAAAAAATGGCTCAATGGGACAGAAAATCTGGTCTTTGGACCACTTTTTAAAAAAATCTGTCCCATAAAAAATGCGTCAACCACGCGGGTTTTAGGCCTTTTGGACCAGATGACCACTTTTTTTCTTATTTTTTTTTTTTTTTTTTTTTTTTTTAGAAAAAATATAGAAAATATCTGGTCATCTGTCCCATTGGTCAAAATTTATGAAAAATGACTGAAATTGATTCGGCTGGTTCAGCTGGTTCGGACGACTCTTAAAAGGAGATTTCGATGGGTAAGAACTGTTTAAACTGCAAATATTCCGTCACTTATGAGACACCCTCATTTCTCGATGGTAAGTTTGTTGGATACAGAAAGAAAACATCTTGTGATAATAAAAGCTCTTTGCATTGGTGCAGAGCTGTAAACAATTTAATAACGTGTGATCACTGGGAGGCACAAAATGAGACTAGGTGATTTAGATCATTTACGAAACAGAGTAACAAACGGCGAGTGCAATGGTAACGCTCTTGATTTAGTTGACACAGAACCGACAGTATTAATTGATGATGAGAATAACAAGATTCGATGGATACCGTCTCAGCGAGAGAGGAGAACAAAAGATTGTCACTCCATCTCCCATGGTGTTGAGTGTTCGAGATGCAGAAAGTTTCAAACTTATGAAACAAGATTTTGTGGAGACTGTGGAGGATACTTCGATGGTAAGCTTCCTGTAAAAAATAATTATTCTGAAAGAAAGATGAAGGGTACACAAATATGGCACGGGTAGAAAGAGTTAGTTCAATGGTAGAGGGAGTTCACTGTTGTGTAATTGTTAATCACCAGATCAAGTACTTCCCTGTTCATGAGAAGAACAATAAGAAGTTCATCAATCTCAATGGTAAAAGAATGAAAGAAGAAGATCTTCCGTTCGGAGTAGAGGTTGAAATATGAGCAATGGTAATTCTTGTAAGACCTGTGTATTTAATGTAATGCGAAATGATATGAAGAATATTAAATACTGCATTAAGAGAAACTTTCCCATTTTGAACGATGGTGAGAGTTGTAGCAAGTATGTAAAGAAAAAATCTTCAAAATAAAATTCGCGAAAATTACATGCCCTTTTATGAGAGAGAAAGAGATAACTCGCCGGATTTTATATTTACGACGCATCATTGGTGAGAATCTCTTACTCTCTTTCTTTTTGTGCTAGAGAGGTTATAGCAATGGCAAAAACACCTGAAGGAAGATTTAAAGAAAAATTAATCAAAGATATTGAGAAGGAATTTCCAGATTGTATTGTAACTAAACTGGAAGCGGATTACAAAAATGGTATTCCTGATATCTTAGTTCTGCACAAAAACAAATGGGCAACTTTAGAAGCTAAACCGACAAAGGCAGATGTAACAAAGGAGAGGAAGAACAAGTTAGCACAAGATCATTATGTTGCTAAAATGAATTCCATGGGTTACTCTAGTTATGTCTATCCCGAAAATAAACAGGAGGTTCTAAATGAGCTCAAAATTCATTTTCAATGATCACTCAGAACTCAAAGGTAAACATGCTCTGTTTGCTCCGAGTCAAAGTGCCTGGTTAAGATATGACGATGGTAAAATTGTTGAAAGATACAAGAATCAGTATCGTACTGCATTGGGTACAGAAATTCACGATTTTGCTGCGGCACAGATAGAACTTAATCATAAGTACTCGAGTGTCAGAGAATTAATTAAAGACATAGAAACATTCATGTATTGTAAGTATACTTACTTAAGTGATTCACTCGTCATTGGTGATTACGGTAAGAGACTACTTTCAAACCTTGGTAATGTTCCTAGAGAAGTCTTTGAGGCATTAAAATATTATATTAACGATGGTATCAGTTTCAAAATGAATGTCGAACAGGGTATTAAATATTCTGAAAACTTCTTTGGTCATGCTGATACTATTTGTTTTAGAAATAATGTTTTAAGAATTCACGATTTTAAATCCGGTGATAATCCGGCTCACATAGAACAGCTTAAAATCTATGCTGCATTGTTCTGTCTTGAGTACGGAATTAAACCGTCAAGTATAACTATTATACTTAGACTGTATCAATGGGACAGAATTGAAGAACTGGTCATTAATACAGAAACCGAAGGATATGAAGACTTTGTAATGATCGTTGATAAAATCATATCCAGTGAAAAACTACTTATTAATCTTGAGGAGGATTGACGATGGCTAACCCGAGCTTTGACGAATTGATGCATTTCAATCCTTATCATGATCCTAAAAATGGTAGGTTTACAAATGCTCCTATGTGGGGCTCAAGATCAAATCCCATGGGTAGTGCTTCTGATTTCTTGAAAGCTGTTGAAGAAAAGAGAAAAGAAGTTACTACTTTTACTGATGAGAAGGGAAGAACTTATACCGGAGAAGCAGCAGTTGCTAAATCGTTGGGTATGAACACTACTCAATACAGAACTCAGCTTTCCATGGCTAACAGTGAAAGAAGAAGAGCGCTTGTTGAAGAAGCTAAGCGTCTTGAAGCCGAAGGTAAGAATCCTACAGAGATTGCAAGAATAATGGGATTCAATAGTGAATCTTCGGTAAGATCCCTCCTCAATCAAACTTCTGAAGCGAGAATGAATGCTGCTCAGCAAACAGCTGAATTCTTGAAACAGCAGGTTGAAGAAAAAGGAATGATTGATGTCGGCGTTGGTGTCGAAAGAGAATTAGGTCTCTCTTCAAGAGAAAAATTGAGAGAAGCACTTACAATTCTTGAAATGGAAGGATATCCGGTTTATCCTGTTGGTATTCCTCAGGTCACTAATCCAGGACAGCAATCAAACACTAAAGTCTTATGTAAACAGGGAATGGAATATAAAGATGCTTACGATTTTGGTAAGATTCGCTCTGTTACAGAAGACTGGGTTTCTCACGATGGTGGAGACACTTTTGATCCGAAGTGGGTTTATCCCGAGAGTATGGATTCTAAAAGAATCGCAGTTCGCTATGGTGAAGACGGTGGCGGAGATAAAGAGGGTGTTGTTGAGATTCGTAGAGGTGTTAAAGATCTAGATCTCGGTGGCTCTCATTATGCTCAGGTAAGAATACTTGTCGATGGTACACACTATATTAAAGGAATGGCAGTGTATGCTGATGACAAAGATCTTCCCGATGGTTGTGATCTTTTAATCAATACTAAAAAGAGTTCTAAGATTCCTCTCATTGGTGAAACTAAAGAAAATTCTCTGCTTAAACCGATAAAGAAAGATCCTAATAATCCCTTTGGTGCTTTAATTAAAGAGGGTGTTGATGATCCTGATGTCGGTAAAAAGGGAGGCGGACAAAGTTATTATATAGATGACGATGGTAAAAAGAAGTTGTCACTTATTAATAAGAAGTCTGACGAAGGTGACTGGAATGACTGGTCAGATACACTTCCTTCTCAGTTCCTCGCTAAGCAGAGTCAAAAACTTATTGATAGGCAGTTAAAGATTGCCATGGATGACAAGAAAGCAGAGTTCAATGAAATCATGTCTCTGACTAATAATGTTGTCAAGAAGAAATATCTTAAAGATTTTGCTGATGATTGCGATGCTGCAGCGGTTGATCTTAAAGCAGCGGCTCTTCCAAGGCAGAAGTATCAGGTATTAATGCCTCTGGTAGATGTAAAAGAGGGAGAAGTTTACGCTCCTAATTATAGCAATGGTGAAAAAGTAGCTCTTATAAGATATCCCCATGGTGGAACTTTTGAAATTCCGATTTTAACTGTTAATAATAACAATAAAGAGGGACAAAGAGTCTATGGTAAAACTCCTAAAGATGTAGTAGCTGTTCATAAGACAGTTGCTGATACTCTTTCTGGAGCAGACTTCGATGGTGATACCGTTATGGTTATCCCCTGTAACAGCCCTAAGAGCACAGTAAAGATCAATTCTACAAGATTGAAAGATATCGAAGGATTTGATACTCAGCTTGCTTACGGCGGAAGACCCGAAGGTTCGTTTAAGAAAATGAAGAATACCCAGAATGAAATGGGAAGAGCTTCAAATCTTATTATGGACATGACTCTCAAAGGTGCTCCTGAACAGGAACTCGTAAGAGCTGTTAAGTATTCCATGGTAGTTATTGATGCTGAAAAGCACGACCTCGACTATCAGGCCGCTTATAAAGATTTCGGTATTGCGGAATTGAAGCAGCGTTGGCAGGGATACACCGATGACACTGGTAAACAGCGTGGAGGAGCTTCAACTCTCATAACGAGAGCTGGTGGTGAACAAGATATTCTTAAAACAAAGGGAAGTCCCAAAATCGATCCTGAAACAGGTAAGCAAACTTACAAAACTGCTCTTACAGAAAAAGAAGTAGAGCAAGCTGTAGCTATGAAGAAAGCTGGCAAGAGTTTTAAGAGATTGCTGATTCATTGGGTAAGAAGACTTCTGATGTAAAAGAATTAGTCTATGTTTCCAAGGTGAAAGACAAAGAAACTGGTGAACCTACTGGAAAAACTAAAGTCGGAGTTCGTACACAGAAAAGTACTCAAATGGCAGAAACCGATGATGCTTTTAAATTGTCTACTGGAACACCACAAGAAGAAGCTTATGCAGAATATGCCAATTATATGAAATCCATGGCAAACACTGCAAGAAAAGAAATGCTGGCTACTCCTAATCCCTCATATTCTCCTACTGCCAAGGTGACTTATGAGCAAGAGGTCAAATCTTTAAAAGCAAAACTCAACATAGCAAAGCTAAATGCTCCTAGAGAGAGACAAGCACAAGCCATGGCTAACGGTATTGTGGCAGAAAAGAAAAAAGCTGATCCCAGTTTAACTCTGTCTAAGAATGCCAAGGAGCTCAAGAAAGTTAAACAACAGGCTTTAACCATGGCAAGAACAAAAACAGGAGCTAAACGAAATGCTTTTCCTATTACTGATAAAGAGTGGGAAGCAATTCAATCGGGAGCTATATCGGCTAATATGCTTATGGAAATTCTTAATTCCATGGATGCTGATGTTCTTAGAACTTATGCTATGCCAAGGGCAACTCAAGAAATCAGTGATGCCAAACTTGCAAAGATTCGTTCGTTGGAGTCTTCCGGCTACACAACTGATGAGATTGCTTCCATGGTGGGAGTTTCTACAAACACTGTAAATAAGTATTTGTAAGACTTGCCATGGTAAACATTTGATTTATAATCCCCTATATAGAGCTTGCCATGGTGAGCTTCATCTGTATCTTCCTTTCATTGACATTTTCCATGGTGAGACAGCTATATAGGGGCTCTTATAAACATTTGCCATGGTAAAACGGCTTTATATGAAGCATTTGCCATGGTGAACACTTATATTTTATAGAAAGGAGACTTTCCATGGCGACTGTAGAATGCAGACTAACAACAATTGATAATCCTTATGATCCTTTTAAGCAATTTGATTCCTGGTTTCTATATGATGTGGAAAAAGGTTATAATTGCTGTGCTCTATTAGATCGTGTGGCTGACACATCTCCTGACTTAACGGATGATGAAGCGAATGTCATAATTGAGGATGCTATAGACAGAATAATCAAGAATGATTTTATGAATATCTATAAGAAAGTCAAAAAAGACTCCAGTTCTTAGAAAAAATAGGGTATTATTTTTAAACTAGTTTGTTTTTCTTGACACCCTAGTTATATTTTTTATTATACTAGTCAAAATTTCACTAGTTCTTATTTTTATAGCACTCTTATATAAAAATACCCCTGTCTTATATTAAAACGGGGCCTATTTATTGAGTCGCCTGATTAACACCCAG
>JAEIGA010005327.1_pt1 | contig 19699 bp, 15 predicted proteins | sample 9270691 | NCBI WGS metagenome assembly JAEIGA01 (sample SAMN17057246, study PRJNA624740) | gut metagenome | biome: biome; isolation source: fecal sample | host: Bos grunniens | place: China: Xizang | collected 2019 | reverse complement strand
TGGTATTCGTCCGGAGGCAATTCACGACGAGCCCATGTACCTTCAGACTCTCTCCGAGACCACCATGCAGGTTGACGTTGACGTTACCGAGCTTATGGGCGCTGAGATTTATCTCTATCTCGGTTTTGAGGGCATGGAGGATGCTACTAACGGCAAGAATATCATTGCCCGCGTTTCCTCTCGCTCCACCGCGAAGCCCGGTGATAAGATTCAGGTTGCTATTGATACCTCCCGTATCCATATCTTTGATAAGGATAGCGAGAAGTGCATCTGCCACTAAGCTGAATCATTCTTATAGAAAAAGACGGGGCAACCCGTCTTTTTCCTTTTTCTATCAGAGTGAAAATGGGATATTTTTTCTTCTTTTTCCTCATTTTTCCCTATCGGTCTTGACTGTGGGGCTAAATAATAATATAATAAAGTAGGAAAGCTGTTACAAAACAGGAAAAATGTCAAAAAAATAACTAAAAACAGAAGCGAGGTATCTTTATGGCATCAGCTAAGAAGGAGCTGCTTTCAACAGCGGCTAATATCAGGGCTAAAATCAGAGCGCTGGCTAAGGAGAGGGATGCGCTTATCCCCGGCTACAAGAAGGCGTGCGCTCCTATGAAGACCGCGATAAAGGATTACAAGGGCGCGCTTGGCGCATTCAATAAGAAAAACACTCCAAAGACCGAGGCGAAGCTGAATAAGGCTACGGACACGCTTTGGGCAGAGTATCAGAATTATTCTGCAGTATATAACGAGATAGTCGCTATTTTTGATGACGTTATGGCGGGCTACGAGCGTCTTATAGAGGTATGCGAGAGCATCAGCGCACGCGAGCTTGCCAAGGCAGAAAAGGAGAGAAAAAACTTCATTTCCGCGCACGATAAGGCTATGAAAAAGGCGAGCGGAAATATTGTTCTGCCCGATATTCTTTCTCCCGCAGAAAACGAGGACGTTTTCGCTCAGGACTTCGTCGATGACGAGTACATAACCGAAGAGCCCGCTCCCGAGGAGCAGCCTGCGCCCGCAGCAGAGCCCAGAGTTGCCACAGCGCCCGTGGCAGGAGTTACCTCCGTGAGCGTTGCTCCGGTTACTATCGATATAACCCCCTACGTCGAGCGCGCTATAACCGCTACTATGGATAAGCTCGTCGCAGGTATGGAGCGCAGAATAGAGTCCTATGTCAGGGGTCTTGAAATCCCTGTTCCCGCTGCTTCTGCGGCTGCCATACCCGCTTCGGAGGGTATTTCCCCCGAGCTTGCAGAGGGCGTTGCAACCACCGCCAAGGCTAACAACGAGCTTCTTTCTCACCTTCTCGATGAGGAAAAGCATATATTTGACAAGCTCCGCGCTATGTGCGAGTCAACAGAGGAGCTTATAGGCGGCATCACGGGTATTTCCGCGAGGTATCTCGAGCTTGCAGAGCTTCAAAGACAGGCTACCGAGTATCAGAAGCAGATAACCGATATGCAGCGCCACACTATGCGTGAGCAGCAGGGCGTGCAGGTCAACCAGAAGCTTGTCAACCAGGAGCAGATAGAGATTTCCTCCGAGCAGACGCTCGTGCAGGAAAGACAGAAGGCGGTTACCGAAAAGCAGAGAAGCATTACAGAGAGCCAGAAGGCTATAGAGGAAACTCAGCGCGCGGTTATTGAAACACAGGCGGCGCTCGAGGAGGCTATGAAGGCGGTAATGCAGGCTCAGAAGGAGATTATCGCCACTCAGCAGCAGATAATCGCGGGAAATGCGAAGAATCAGGAAGCGCAGAAGCTTATGCTTGAAAAGCAGGGCGAGATAACTGCCGCGCAGAAGGAGGCTCTTGCCGCACAGCGTCAGCTCAGCCGCGAGCAGAAGACGGTGACAGATAAGGCTAAGGCAACGAAAGACGGAAAGCCACAGCAGAAAAAGCCCGTGGCGGACGCTCCCGGCGATAACGAGTCTGATACAGCCGAGAGGGTAGAGGGACCCGTGGTTACAGCCAAGGACGCTCCCGCGCCCGACGTTTCGGCGCTTTCCGCACAGGATGAATTTGGCTCGGGTGAGGGCACTGACGAATAAGCCCGACACACGAATAATTAAAAACGCCCCTCTTCCGCGTAGGGAGAGGGCGCGCTATCTTTTGATGTTAAATTAAATAATTACCGCATCGTCGCCGTCGGTATCATAGGCATCCTGCTCGGCTGCAACGAGCTGCACCTGATATGCGTCGATAACAGTCTGTTCAAGCCTTCCTCTGAACTCGGAGTTGATAGGATGAACGATGTCGCGGTAGGTGCCGTCGGGATTCTTTCTCGAGGGCATAACGATGAAGTACCTGTCCCTGGCGTAGATCACCTTAATGTCGTGTACTGCCAGGCAGTCGTCAAAGGTGACCGAAACGACAGCCTTCATAGGTCCTTCGTCGAAAAATTTTCTGACCTTAACGTCTGTGATTTTCATAAGAATGCTTTCCTTTCATATCGCTGTATGCACGAGCGTTGTTGTTTCTGCATATATTATACAGGGAGAATATGAAAAATATTCTAACCAATGTTGAACAAAGATGTACAAATTGTTAACTTTGTATTAACAAATAGGCGAAATAAGGGGGCAGTACTCTTAATATGTCAATTAAAATCGAAAAAAGTGACATAGATATTGAACACAGATTGAAGGAGAAATTACCCCGAAAAATTCACTTCTCGGGCATTGGGGGCGCGGGTATGACGCCGCTGGCTATGCTTCTTTCGGAGCAGGGATTTTCCGTTAGCGGCACGGACCTTACCGAGTCTGATAACGTCAGAAGACTCAGGGCGAGAGGAATAGAGATTGACGTTCCTCATTCGAAAAGGCTCTTGCAGGGCGCCGAGCTTCTGGTGAGAAGCCTTGCCGTGCCGGATAACTCACCCGAGCTTGAATATTCAAGAGCGGAGGGTATTCCCGTATGGTCAAGAGCAGAGCTGTTGGGAGCGGTTGCTCGTCTGCACGGAAAAACGGTCGCGGTAGCAGGCTCACACGGAAAGAGCACCACCACCGCTATGCTTGACTGCATTTTCACCTCTCTTTCGCTTGGGCAGACGACGGTTTCGGGAGCTAAGCTCTCTGATGGCGAGACACTAAGAATTGGTGACGGCTCACTTTTTCTATGCGAGGCGTGCGAGTACAGACGGGCGTTTCTTAATATAAAGCCAAATGTCGCCCTGATAACCAATATCGAGCTCGACCACACCGATACGTACGGCTGTGAGGAGGAGATATACTCAGCCTTTCTGCAGTTCGCAGAGTCTGCGGAGCACGTCGTTCTCGGAACCGATACCCCGCTTTCCAGGCGGCTTTCTCTTGAAAGTCACACACGGGTTGTCAGATTTGGCGACGGGGAGGCGGATTTCTCGCTTGAGTCCTTTTCTCAGGGAGGAAGAGGCTCGTCCTTCCGTGTCAGATGGGCAGGGGGCGAGGATGAAATTAATCTTTCTGTACCGGGAATAGCCAACGCCAAGGATGCTCTTGGTGCATACGCGCTGTGTATGACCCTTGGGCTACCTGCGGAGAGTGTCAAGTGGGCGCTGTCGGGCTTTTCGGGAATAGACAGAAGGCTGGAGCTTATTGGATATATTGAGGGCAGGGCGGTGTACTATGACTACGCCCACCACCCGACGGAAATAATAAATACAATCTCGACTCTGAAAGAGCTCCACGGCAGAGTATCAGTGCTTTTCAGACCGCATACCTACTCTCGCACCTCTGCGCTGTTCGAGGATTTCGTCACATCTCTTGGGCTTGCCGATTTCGTTACTCTGGTTGAGATATACGCCGCCAGGGAGGAAAACCTCTCGGGAGTCACATCAGAGGGGCTTGCTCGGGCTATTGGAAGCCGAGCGGTATGTATGGACAGCGAGCGCGCTCTTTCTTATATGTTGTCCTCTACCGAGGGAGCGATAGTGCTGATGGGCGCGGGAGATATAGACGGAATAATCAGGGAGGCTATGAGCCTCAGGGAATAAATTATAGAAAGAAAACTGAAATGGAAAAAATATTAGTAAGCGCCTGCCTGCTTGGTATCAAGTGCAGGTATGACGGACGCTCTGTGCCAAACGACAGAGTGATAGCTCTTTCCAAAAAATACAGCCTTATCCCCGTCTGTCCCGAGATATACGGCGGACTTCCTACTCCGAGGACGCCCTCGGAGCGTGTGGGGGAGAGGGTGCTGATGCGCGACGGCAGTGACGTCACCGATAACTATATGAGGGGTGCTGTCGCGGCGTACGAGCTGTGCAGGACCCTTGACGTCAGAGTGGCTGTACTCAAAGCTAAGAGTCCGTCCTGCGGCAAGGGGGAAATATATGACGGCAGCTTCTCGGGAACGCTTACAGACGGTGACGGAGTATGCGCCGAATATTTGACACGGATGGGCATAAGAGTGCTCACAGAGAACGAAATAGACGAGCTTTTGTAAGCTTTAGCTTACATAGATATTTAAGTCAGAGCTGATATTGCCGCATCGGTCGGCAACCTAAGCTTCTGAGAGGGAGGTCAGAATGGAAGAGAAAAAATACGAAGAGCTTGAAGAAGAAATCGCTCAGCTTGAAGACTACACAGAGCTTGAAGCAGATGAGCTATCCGACAGTCAGGATTATAGCTCCGAGTCCCAAGAGGGAAACGACGAAGGCTCGCCCGAGCAGGAGCAGCCCCTTTTGGTTTCCGCGGAGGAGATAGAGATTGACGCTGACAGAATAGTCGAGCTGCTTGCCGCTCGCGCCTACTCTCAGGTGCTCTCGACCCTTGAGCCTCTGCCCGCGCTTGACCTCGCGGAGCTGTTCTGGGAGATAGACGAAAAATACAGGCTGATACTCTTCAGAATTCTGCCGAAGGAGCGCGCCTCCGACGTCTTCGTCGAGATGGACAGCGAGTTGCAGATCAAGCTTATCGGGCTGTTTTCGGATACCGAGCTCGAACAGGTGCTTGAGGAGCTGTATCTTGACGATACCGCCGATATTATCGAGGAAATGCCCGCGACGGTGGTTAAGAGAATTATGAAGCACTCGACAAGCGCCAACAGAGCCGCGCTTAACAGGCTTCTGAAGTACGACGAGGATACCGCGGGCGCGCTTATGACCACCGAGTACGTCAAGCTCGTGCCCGATATGACAGTAGGCGAGGCGCTCGCCCTGATAAAGCGTGTCGCTATTGACAAGGAAACGATATACACCTGCTACGTCACGGACAAGCACCGTCACCTTATCGGTATAGTTACCGCCAAGTCGCTGCTTATTTCCGATTCCTCACTGCCACTTTCGGAGATAATGGAGGAAAACGTCGTCTTCGCACGCACCTCGGACGATAAGGAGGAGGTTGCGCTTCTTTTCGACAGATACGGCTTTATCGCGCTTCCCGTTGTTGACAGCGAAACGAGGCTCGTTGGTATAGTCACGGTTGACGACGCTATCGACGTCATCAGAGAGGAAACCGAGGAGGACTTCGCCAAGATGGCGGGTATCACTCCCACGGAGACCTCTTATATCAGAACCTCGGTTCTCTCAATCTGGCTCTCGCGTATCCCCTGGCTTCTGCTTCTGATGGTATCCGCGACCTTCTCGAGCACTATACTCAACAGATTTGAGGCGGCGCTTCCCGCAGTGCTTATTCTGTTCGTGCCGATGCTGATGGACACGGGCGGAAACTCGGGCGGACAGACCTCGGTCACCGTTATCCGCTCGCTTTCCCTTGGAGAGATACAGCCGCGTGACGTCCTTCTCATACTTTGGAAGGAGCTGAGAGTCGGTATTCTCGCGGGTGTAACGCTCGGCGTGGTTGCCTTCGGTAAGATCATGCTTATCGACAGACTCCTGATGCAGAATCCTGAGGTCACGGTTTTCGTCGGACTTGCGGTCGCTATTTCCCTGGCACTCACTATAATGATTTCAAAGCTTATAGGAGCCGCCTTGCCTCTGCTTGCTAAGAGAATAGGCTTTGACCCCGCGGTTATGGCGTCACCCTTCATCACTACGGTGGTTGACGCGGCGTCGCTGCTTCTGTACTTCGCCATCGCGGCGTACGGCTTCGGGCTTTAATTGAATACTGAGAGTGGGCATTTCCGAGCGCGTTTCGGCATTGTCCGCTCTTTTTTTCTGTGTCGGTGGCGCTTTTAAAAATATATAAAATATATTTCAAATATCTATTGACATTCCTATCCGTTGGTGCTATTATTTATCGGTGCAAAACAATTTTAAATTTTGAAAGAAGGCGATTTTTTGTCAGTTGAAACAATTCTTTTAAGTCTGTCGATAGCTCTGCTTGCGGGACTTCTTCTCTCCCGACTTGCGAAGCTCGTCCACCTGCCCGCAGTTACCGCGTATCTTATCGCGGGTATCATAGTCGGACCCTTCGTGCTCGGTAGGCTGGGCGTTTCGGGCATTGGCTTCACAACGCTCGATGAGGTTGAGGGATTTTCTATTCTGTGTGATCTGGCGCTTGGCTTCATAGCCTTCGCTATTGGAAACGAGTTCCGTCTGAGCCAGCTTAAGACTATAGGAAAAAAGGCCACCGTTATCGGTATAGTGCAGGCTGTAGTCACTACTATTCTTGTAGATGCGGTGCTTATAGGATTGTCCTTTGTTCTTCCGGACGGGGCGCTTCCCCTGCCTGTTGCCATAGTCCTCGGCGCAGTTGCCGCGGCTACCGCTCCTGCCGCAACGCTTATGGTTGTCAAGCAGTATAAGGCGAAGGGACCGCTTACCGATATTCTTCTTCCCATAGTAGCTCTTGACGACGCGGTAGGTCTTGTGCTTTTCGCTGTTTCCTTTGGAGTGGCAAGGTCGATAGGTGTTGGCGAGCTCAACGTGCTCTCGGTTATCGTAGAGCCTATACTTGAGGTTGTTCTCTCGCTGCTTCTCGGCGCCTTGATGGGATTTCTTTTCAATCTCACCGAGCGCTTCTTCCATTCCCGCTCGAAGCGTATGGCGGTGTCGGTGACCTTCGTTATGATGACGGTCGCGCTCTCCTCATTCCACTTCGATGTCCTTGGAATACATATAGGCTTTTCCTCGCTTCTCACCTGTATGATGCTCGGAACTGTGTTCTGCAACATCTGCGACTTTTCCGAGGAGCTTATGGACAGAGTTGACAGATGGACAGCTCCACTTTTCGTTATGTTCTTCGTCCTCAGCGGCGCGGAGCTTGATTTCAGCGTGTTCGAGAGCTGGACGGTGGTTGTTGTTGGAGTAGTATATATTATCGCGCGCTCGGCAGGTAAGTATTTTGGCGCCTTTGGAAGCGCTAAGCTGACAGGGTGCGAGCCCAACATAGTGAAGTATCTCGGCGTTACTCTTCTGCCTCAGGCGGGAGTGGCGCTCGGAATGGCTAACAAGGCGTCCTCTCCCATAACGGGTATTCCCGGCGGCGAGCTGGTGCTCAATATAACTCTCTTCGCCGTTCTGGTGTATGAGATTGTCGGACCTTTCCTTACTAAGGTTGCTCTCCTGCACGCAGGCGAAATCAAGCCCGAGGGCAAGACCAGCGCGCGTCACGAGCACGCGAAAAAGCTCGCACAGAGCCGCTCCGAGAGCGGTAACGCTTGATTAAGGTAGGTCGATATGGAGCTTTGGGATTTATTCGACCTGCACAGACGCCCCCTGGGTAGAACTCACGAGCGCGGAAAGCCGCTTAGCGAGGGTGAGTATCACGTATCGGTGCACGTAGCTATATTCAGTAGCGCAGGTGAGCTGCTTATACAGAGGCGCGTGCCCACGAAAAAGCACTGGCCGAATATGTGGGATATGTCAGCCGCAGGCTCTGTCACGGCGGGTGAGGATTCGCCCACGGGCGCAGAAAGAGAGCTTTTCGAGGAGCTCGGTATCAGAATCAGCTTTGAGAATATCCGCCCGAGCTTCACCTTCAATTATTCGAGGGGCTTTGGTGACGTGTATATACTCAACGAGGACGTCGACCTCGAAAGCCTGACCCTTCAGCCCGAGGAGGTTACCGACGCCAGATACGCGTCGCTTGACGAGGTGCTCTCTATGATAGACTCGGGCGAATTTCTGCCGTATCACGAGAGCTTTATAAGATTTCTCTTTGACCGCCGCCACGAAACCGAGGCGTACAAAGGTTGACACGGGCGCAGGGGAAAAGCGGCTTTGAGCAAATTATAGGTTACAAAAAAAGACAAGCTTACCAAGTGGAAGCTTGTCTTTTTTCTTTTTTTCGGGTGTTGTGGGTTCGGCTCGTTTTTCGGCATCAGAGATTGATACCGTTCCATCCCCAGGTGTCGTGCTCGGAATACTTGATATACACTCTGTCAGCCCCAATACCGATAAGTCTACCTACGGTATCGGTGAGCGCCGCGGTCATTTTCTCCTTTTCGCTGTCTGTGGCGTGTCCGAGGATATCGACCTCTATCATAGAACAGGGCGCACAGCTTCCCGAAAGAGCCATTTTTCTCTCGGGGGCGAATTCCAGCATCAGCCACCTTTCGCTCTTTCCCTCGAAAATTTCGATTTTCTCGCCGAGCTCACGCGTCAGCCGAGCTTGCTGCTCTGGGTTGATTTTTTCGTTGGTTGTGATTCTTATAAATGGCATTTTTCTACTCCTTATTCAGTATTTCAATAACCTCGCAGTAGGTGTACAGCGAGCCAAGACAAATTACCGCTCTGCTATCCTTTATCGCCGAGGCGAAGGAAAGCCTTATAGCCTCCTCTATATTCTCGCAGGCGACAGCGTCAGCGCCGCGCGACCTGATAGCGTCGCGGTATTCCTCTGCCGTGAGCGCTCGCGGGTTATCCGGAGTTATTGTGAATACCCGCTCCGCTACCTCGGAGAGCCTTTCTGCTATATATCCGTAGTCCTTATCTCTCAGAACTCCGCTGATGATATAGACGCGCTTTTCGCCAAAATAATGCTTGATGCTTCTCACAGCCTCGGAAATTCCCTCGGGGTTGTGCGCGCCGTCGAAGATGAAAAGGGGAGAGCGTCCTATTATCTCAAATCTCGCGTGCCATTCGGCAAAGGCAAGCCCCTCATAGACCGCATCTCTGCTGATTTTAAGACCCCTTGATTTCAGTATCTCGACAGCCTCGAGAACCGTCGCTGCGTTGTAGGGCTGATAGAGTCCAAGAAGGGAAATGCGCGCACCCGTGTAGCACTTATAGTCGAAGGATGTGCCCGAAAGGTCGGCGGAGTGAATGAAAATTTTATCTCTTTCTGTGATATAGCACGCCGAGCCTCTCTCTCTCGCCACGGAGGAAATCACCTCATACGCCTGACCCCACTCGCCGCCAAAGAGGACGGGGGAGCCGTCTTTTATAATTCCCGCCTTTTCGGTGGCAATCTTTTCCACCGTGTCACCGAGAATTGCCGTGTGGTCGAGGGATATTCCCGTTATAACCGACAGAAGCGGAGATTCTATGATATTCGTGGAATCCAGCCTTCCGCCAAGCCCCGCCTCGAGTACAACGACGTCAACGCCCTCTGCGGCGAAATACTCGAAGCCTATCGCAGTGATGAGCTCGAATTCAGTAGGCTTATCCGCCATAGCGTCCGCTATCGGCTTCACCCTTTCGGTGATTTTCGCGAGGGTGGCGTCGGGTATCGGTACGCCGTTAATCTGTATTCTTTCGTTGAAGCGCAGAACGTACGGTGAGGTGAAAAGACCGACACGGTAGCCAGCCTTCGATAATATGTTCGCTGTCATAGAGGAAAACGAGCCCTTGCCGTTAGTGCCGGCGACGTGTATGAATTTCAGCTTCCTTTGGGGAGAGCCAAGACTCTCGCACAGCTCGCGTATTCTATCAAGTCCAGGCTTGCAGAAGGTCCAGCTCACGCCGTGGATATATTCGAGCGCCTCGTTATAGCTCATTCCCTTAGCGGTGCCTCTTTCCTCGCTAAGATACGAGGCAGCCTTCAGCACAGCCTTGCTCCTCAGGAGTGAAAGCAGTATAACTCCCTCGATAGCTCCGACTGCAAGATAATTCAGAAGTCGCCATCCTACTATAACCGAAAAATCAGTCCCATAGAATACCGTGAGCCCGAGGCTCTTTATAAGAACCGAGCCGCACAGATGTCCGAGAAGCACGGATATAGCTACGCGGGGTAGAGTGCGCATTTTCTTCGTCAGCCTGAAGCTTGTGCCCGATACTACGCCGAGCGTCACAGCGCCGAGGGTGATTATCGGATTGATAGCGTAGCCAACCATAAGGCTGCCGACAAGGTCGGCAACCGCCGCGACGAGCGCCGCGGCAACGGGGCCCCACACCGCCGCGACGAAAAGCGTGGGTAGGTTTTCAAGGCTGAAGCGCAGAAATTCACCGATGTTGAACGCCAGATACTTTCCGAGAACAATGCTCACCGCCGCCAGCATCGACAGAGCTACCGAGAGCCTGAGGTGATTTAACCCAATCTTCCTTTTCATATAAAAAACCTCCATACTACAGATTACATCTTCTGCACCATGGGGGTATTGCGCCTAGGTCGGCGAATATTCTTACGGTAACAGTGGGATGCGGAGGATATACCGCAAGGCGACGCCGCCTTTTCGTCCCTGTGACAACTCCCCGTCCACAAGGCACTTGTAACGCATATCTTCCTACTCTGTTAATCTATAAATGAGTGTCGGATAACCGACAATGTTATTCTATCACACGCTTCGGGAAAATACAATACCGTCAGGAAAAAAACTTTTAGCGATACAAGACCTGAAATTTGTATAGTTAAGCTCAGGTAATTTGTCTAAAATGCCAAAAATGAAAAGGAAGAGGGCAGAGAAAACCTTCCGAGCGGGCAAATTATTAGTAGAAATTGACGAAATTCACAATTTCCCCGTGTGTTCATTGAAATAATTTGTACACTATGTTATAATTTAGATAAGAGCAGTCAACACGTGCGTGACATACGCGCAGGACCGCTCAAAAATATATAGGAGAAAAGACAATGAAAAAGCTGTTATGTATACTCCTCTGTGTCGCGATGCTATTCGCGGTGCTTTCGGTCACGGCGTGCAAGCCCGACAATCCCACGCCTGATCCCGACCCAACACCTACACCCGATCCCGATCCCGATCCCGATCCCGATCCCAATCCCGATCCCGATCCTGCGGTATATACCGTCAGCTTCTCGGTGGGTGACGGAAGCGCCGTAGCTGATCAGCGCGTCGAGGAAAACGGATACGCTACCCGTCCTGCAGAGGACCCCAAGCTCGCTGGACACGACTTCGGCGGCTGGTATAAGGACTCCGAATGCACCGTCGAGTTTGATTTCGCGGCGGAGAAGATAGTAGCGGACACCACCATATACGCCAAATGGACAGAAAAGGCTCCCCAGTATGAAAACGTGAGCTATTCGCTGAATATTTCCGACCTTAGTGCGGAAACGCTCGCTGAGGACTCGATAAACGGAATGTTCACTATCAACGCGGGCACAGAGATAAGAAACAGAAATAAGACATGGAAAAATCCCGAGGACTCCACGGACACCAAGTCCTTCCAGAGATCGGCGAAGCTTGGCGGAAATGCCAATACGATTACCGTTTCCGTGCCCGGAACGGGAAAGCTCGCCTTCTATATCCAGAACGGCTCCAGCGGCGCTGATTATCAGAAGGTTAAGATTACCGCTCCCGACGGCACGGTCAGCGAGATTGAGTTCGTCGGAAAAATAGAGTCCAGCCCCGTTGTCAGACTTGAGATTGACGTCACCGAGGGCGAGTGGAAAATCAACCGTGTCAGCGGTACTGTTGACATATTCCTCCTTGAGCTTGAGTGCTCGGTTCTCGTGTCCGAGGAGGTTGGCTTTGAGCTTACCGCTACGGGTAACACCTCCTTCCTTGTTGGCGAGAGCCTTGATACCGCGGGCGTCAGAGTGAATGCCGTCTTTGAGAGCGGAAAGACCGAGCCCGTAGCTATGAAGGACCTCGTTATCGACTCTTCGGCTGTCGATATGACGAAGAAGGGCGTGTATACCATCTACGTACAGTATAAGGACTATGAGAAAAAGAGCTTTGAGGTTACAGTTTTTGAGCCCGCGAGTCTTGTTCTTCATACCGATGCTATAGAAAAGATTGAAAACAGCTCCTACGGCAACGGCGTATATTTCAACTTCAGCTTCAAGGAAGTATATAAGCTTGGCGAGAGCTTCTCAAAGAAGGGTCTGTCCGTCGAGGTTATCGCCGAGGCGGCTGAGGGCCTCTCCCGTAGCTTCGTGGTTGACGAGTACGAGGTTCTCGGCTTCGACTCCTCGACAGCGGGAGCAGTTACCCTCACGGTTAAGTATACCTACGCCGAGGGCAAGAGCGTTACCGGTACTATCGATATAAGCGTAGTATCCAGAGAGCCTGTGGCGGCTGACGGTGTGTATACCGTCAGGGTAGACGGCGCGTACTACGGCGCTATCGGCGCGGTTGTTGAGGGCAAGGCTCGCTTCACAACCATACAGCAGGCTCTTGATTTCCTCGCGGGCGCTGAGGCAACCGCCAAGAAGGTTATCGAGCTCGCAGGCGGAAAATATAACGAAAAGCTCGAAATAACCATTCCCAACCTCACCGTCAGGGCAGACGAGGGAGCCGAGGCTGTTATCGAGTGGGACTCGCTGTTCGGTCTTCCCGACGGAAGCGGCTTCACTCACGTTACCGACTCTACCGCTACCGTTTCGGTCAGAGAGAGCGCTTATAACCTCACGCTTGAAAACGTCACTATCTCGAACTATTGGAACAGCCAGGCTATATTCGACGCTGAGCTCGGCGCGGGCTACTCCGAGCACAGAGCTCTCGCGCTTCTCGTGCAGGCAGACCGCTTCACTATGAAGGGCGGAAGTCTTCTTGGCTATCAGGACACCGTGCAGTTCTTCACAGGCAGACAGCTGCTCGAGGGCGTGTTCATTCAGGGTGTCACCGACTTTATCTTCGGCTCGAATAACACCACTCTTTTCAAGGATTGTACCATTCACTCTATATCCACCGGCAAGACCGACGGCGGATACATCACCGCCTTCAAGGGCAACAACAAGGGCTCTGACGACGCTGTTACATACGGCGCTATCTTCTATCAGTGCTCATTCACCGCAGATGCTGACGTCGTTACCAACGGTAACACCGCTATAGGCCGTCCTTGGGGCGCGTACGCTGCAGTCGCGGTTATCGAGTGCGAGCTTGACGGTCATATCTCCACCAAGGGCTTCTCGGGCTCATCGAAGAACCAGAGATACGTTTCTATGAATGCCAAGCCCACCGATTCGACCGTTCAGTTCGTAGAATACGGAAACACGGGCGCGGGCGCTATTACCGAGGCTGTCGCAGGAATGAGATTCCTCACCGCTGAGGAGGTTGCTAATTACTACGACTACGCGGTTATCTTCGGCAGAAATAACGGCAAGGTCAGCTACCTTGACCCCTGGGATCCTACCAGCGACGAGGTTAAGGCGGACGAGAGAACCTATTACTACTTTGATCAGGGCTCCTCTCCCACGGGCACAAGCCACACCTATGATATAGAAACACCCTCGTTCAAGGGCTCGACACTCAGCTTCGGTGAGCTTGTTATCAGCGCGGAGAACGGAAACGTAGCCTGGAACAAGAACGCCAACGCTCTTAATATGAAGCAGGGCGCGTTTATCACCCTCTCTGTCAAGGCAGGCAGCGAGATTACAGTCAATACCTACCCCGGCTACTCCTTCCTCACCGTCAACGGAGTCGGAACCAGCTCGGCTACCTTCGTCAGATACTTCGACACCGATACCGAGGTTGTTATAATGTCGGTGGGCGACCTGTATCTGTACTCTATCATAGTCAATCCCGCGGCAGAGGCTCCCGAAGCTCCCACACTTGACGAGATTAAGGTAGAGGGCTTCAATACTAACTACACCGTCGGCGACGAGCTTGCTCTTGAGGGCGTTACAGTCAAGGCTTACTACTCCGACAACTCGGTACACACCGTTACCGATTTTGAGGTCAACACCGACGCCGTAGTCAATACCGCGGCAGGCGAGTACGAGGTAGTCTTCTCCTTCGGCGGCAAGACCGTGACCGTGACGGTAGCGTACGAGGACCCCGACAGAGACCCCGCTATCACAGAGAACACCGTCCTCTCCTTCGTCACCGAGGACGACTATAACGCTGTTATCTCCAATATCAGAGTTACCACCGAGGGCAGCTTCAGAAAGAACGGCTCTGAATATCAGATACAGGGAACCATCTCCTTCCTCGTTAAGGCGGGCACGATAGTTAAGGTTAATCCCTACGCCAACACCCAGTACGCTAACTACACCATTGGCGCTGAGGGCGAGGCTGATCTTACCGTATATCACGAGGCGGCAAGCTATACCGCTTCTGAGGACTGTGTCGTAGTATACACGGGTCTTGAGAATAACTATCTTGTATCTATTGAGATTATCTGTCCTGTGGAGGACGGAAAGTACGTCTTCGGCGACTCGACAGAGGAGGGTGACGTTACCGGTATGCTCACCTCCGCCTCCAATATATCCATAAGCGGCACATTCAAGACTCACAGCGGCGGCGCGCAGATGGGACAGGACTCTGAGGTAAGCTTCATAGTGGGTGCCTATGCTACCGTTACTATCAAGGGCTTTGATACCAGCTACGGACTTCTTCTGGTGTACGCGGGCGATGAGCTTATTTCGATGGACGGAAGTGCTTGCTACGTCTTCACCACCACAGCTCCCACGCTCGTTGTTATCAAGGCAGAGAACGCAGGCACCGAGGAGGCTCCCAACTTTAGCAAGTCGTATATCACCTACATTGACGTTGCCTACGAGGCGCTTGCAGAAATCTATGAGAATACCGAGGTTAGCTTCGGTAGCGAGGGCAACTATACCTCGAGCGGCATTGACTTCTCCGGAGCGAAGGTTCGCGACAACGGCGGTAACAATTCCCAGATCTCCGAGGGCTCCTTCAGCTTCCTTCTAAAAGCGGGCGCGACCCTTACTATAAACGGTTACTCTGGCTACACCAACTACACTATAACCGACGGCAGTATGACAGAAACCGTCACCGATATTCTCTATACCTACACCGCGACCGAAAGCGTGCGTATCACTATAACCGCGGCGCACAGCAACAACTACCTCTACTCCTTCAAGGTAGAGTATCCCGTGGAGGTTAAGCCCGAGAGCTTCACCGTTACCTTCGGAAGCGAGGGCAACTACAGAGAGGCGCCCGAGGCTATCAACCTTTCGAACGTCAAAATTGGTGACAACGGCGGAACTAACTCGCAGGTTAAGGAGGGCAATATCACAGTAACCCTTATGGCAGGAGCAACCCTTACTATAAACGGTTACTCGGGCTATACCAACTACACCATAACTGACGGCAGTATGACAGAAACCGTCACCGATAGTCTTTTCACCTACACCGCGACCGAGGACGTTACCGTCACTATCACTCCCGTCGACGGAAATAACTATTTCTATTCCATCGCTGTAGAATATTGATACACTAACTCCCGAGAGGGAACAGCAAGAAAAGAAGCGGAGGCTCGTCTGAGCCTCCGCTTTCAGTATTTCAGAGGAAAAACCTTAATATTTAGTGACCGTTTAAGGCTTATATCAGGCTACAAATATTGATTATCCTCTTATTTCTCTTTTTAGCCACCTGCAGCGATTTGTACGCCCCGCCGTAGCTACGGATAACGTATGCTATAACCAGATCTGAATTTAATATCATCCATTCATTTCTTTTTGAAATGGCGAATCTTGGAGGTGTGCTTTCGATAGGCGGATATATTGAGGAATCATATAATCCCTGTTCTTCGTTATAGCGAATTTTTGATTGCTCGGATAAGCTTATATACGGAGTCACGTATATCAATTCAATGTCGCCGCGTTCTTTCTTTAATTCTCTGCACGCGGTGGCACATAGCTCGTCAAAATCGCCTCTACCGCCAAGATAACAGATAATCTTATTATGGCTGAAAGCATTTTTTCGTATCAGATGCTTGACTATATTCTTGATTTTCTCGCTTGAGGAAATAGAAGAGTGCCCGATAAATGTGATTGTCATAGGAGCCCTCCTGTTTCGTGGAAAACCACGATTTGATAGGTCTATTATACAATCTGTATGAAATATTGTCAATATCGTGGAACTCCACGAGAGATAATTTTTTAATCTGCCTATAATAATTGTGGAACTCCACAAAATATGGGTAGGTTAAATTATGAATTTAAATGAGGCTATAATTAAGCGCATAGAAGAAATTTGTATCGAGCTAGAGAGCAACGTGTGTGATATTGCCTTGAAGGGCGGAATGTCACCCTCTGCAATCTACGACCTTATTAAAGGAAGAACGAAATGCTCTAAGGTTATCACCGTCAAGAGATTCTGCGAGGGCGCGGGCATAACCCTCTCTGAGTTTTTCGACAGAGATTATTTTGATAGTCCCGAAGAAGATTAAAAGCAGCACCCCTGAGGAAGGGTGCTGCTTTCGTTTTGATAGACGTGGCTTAGAGAAAAATTCACTCTTTTCCAAGATAGCCAAATTCGCTCTGGTCGCCGAAGTCATATACTCCGACGAAGCTTGCTATGGTGTGCGCTATCTGGATATTCTCCACGGTTACACCGTCGAAAAGCTCAGCCCCCTTGCCGTAAGCGAAGACGAGAACGTCCTGCGCTGAGTGGTCCTCGCTGTTGAAAGCGAGCTTTCCGTCACTTTCCGAGATGTCGCCCGTTTCGTGGTCAGCGGTGATAAGCACGAAGGTCTCGGGGTGGTAGAAGGTGTATTCCATCACTCTGCCGATAGCCTGATTGAATCTGACAACGGCCTGATAAGCCTTCGTCATATCGTTGTTGTGGCAGTGCTTGTCGATATGCGCCTCCTCATACATCAGGAAAAATCCGTCCTCGTCATCACCGATTTTTCCGAGAGTATCGGTGAGGTGCTTTTCAATAGTGCCCTTGACCTTGCTGTCTGTGTAGTAGTCGAAGCCGCAGTCAATGAGCGTGCCGTACTGCCTTCTCGTTTCAAATTGGCTTTCCAGAATATCATCGCTCGAATTTCTGTCCATAGCGTGCGCGGAGAAGGTCGCAGGGGTCGCGCCCGTCTGGTTCTCGGTTGACATTACCGCGGTAGCCTTTCCGAGCGATGCCATAAGCTCGGTGAGTGACTGTCTGTCGGTGCCGTCCTTATCTCTGCCGATATACTCGTTGTAGGTCTTATAGCCAGTCGAGAGAGCAGTGCCGCCCGCCGCGCTGTCGGTAATTCCCGAGAGGGACTGCGTGCGCGAGTAGCCGATATAGGGAAAGAGATAACCGTAGAAGAAATCCTCGCCGTCGCTGTACTCAATATCGGTGTCCATATAGTCGAAGAGCCTCGTCTGATTGACGCCCATTCCGTCGCCGATAAGGACAATATAGTTTTTCGCGTCCCTGACGATAGGCTCGTGTATCTTTATTTCGCTCGGTACGGTAAGACTGCCGTCACCCGCGGGGATATAGCTCTCCGAGAAGAAATAAGCCGCCGCCGCGATAACGAAGTAGTCGCCCTCGAGAGCCACGTGTCCTCTGTCGGCGAGAATGGAAAACTGCATACCCTCGCACTCTGCGTCGAGCTTTTCCGAGATTTCCCTGTCGGTGTCGCCAACCACAATCTCGTGCGCCGCTACAGCCGCCTTGTCCGTGACTATATCAACCTTGATCCGAGCCTTTGAGAGTATCTCGGCCTGTATGTATTCCGCCGCCCTCTTGTCGTAGTCGGGCTCGTCCTCCGAATATACTATAACGTACTCCGAAAGATGCACTCCGTTGAGATACGCCTCGGCAGGCGGCTCCGAGCCCTCTCTTCCGCCGCAGGAAACGAGCAGGGAGGAAAGCAGTCCTATAAGTATCAGAAGGGAAAGAAATCTTTTCATATATGCCTCCGTGTGTTATATACATATATATTATAGCACGGGATAAGGAAACTTGCAACAGCTCTTTTTTCGGCTTCGAGTCATTTTTTGAAAAACGCCCGACAAGAAAAAAGGAGAGGACGCGAGCCCTCTCCCTATCGTATAATATATCCCTGATTAGTCCTTAGACATTTTCATAGTTTCGGTGTTATCCACCGAGTTGTCACTCCAGGGCACGCCCGGGGCTGTGGGAGTCTGCCAGCGGCTCACCTTTCTTTCGTGCGCGTTGTTATACCAGCACTCGCCGCCCTGTGCCTTAGCGGTGCTTTTCTTTTTTCCTCCGAAAAGCCTACCGAAAATTCTTTTAAAGAAACTCATATATACCTCCAATGAAGTCCTGTAGTGATCTCACCGCGTGTCCGCACGGTAGCCAATCTGTAAGGGAAACTTGTGAATTTAGCTTTTTTCGCAGACTTACAGACAAAAACTTGTATTTCGGGGAAAAAATGTGCTACAATATATGCGAAATCCGCGTCTATAACAAGGAGAGATAAGAATGAAGTACAAGTATCAGCTACATACCCACACAACCCCCACCAGCAAGTGCTCGAAAATGACGCCGAAGGAGCTTGCAGAGGCGCTTCACAACGCGGGATACGCGGGCTGCGTCGTGACAAATCATTTTATGCACGGAAACACCGGAGTCAGCCGCGAGCTCTCCTGGGAGGATTTCGTTGGAGCATACGAGCGCGACTATCTTGAGTGTAAGGCGGAGGGAGAGAAATACGGCCTCGATATTCTTTTCGGAATTGAGGAGGGGGTCGGCGGCGCGTCAGAGATACTCTGCTACGGCGTGACTCCGAAAATGCTCTCAGAGCACCCCGAGCTCAGAAGGTGCAATTCTGAGCTGTGGTCAAGCGTGATGCACGAGCTTGGCGTGCTGGTTATCAACGCACATCCGTACAGGGTGACAAGATTGGATTCCGACCCGAAGCCCCTTCCGCTCGAGCGCATCGACGGAATAGAGCTCTATAACTATTGGAACCAGCCCGAATATAACGAAAAGGCAGAAGCCTTCGCGAAGGAGCACCCCGGGCTCATTCTGACCTCGGGCGGCGATACCCACGAGCCCGAAACCGTAGGCTGCGGCGGTATTGCTACCGACAAGAGAATAAGCGACCTTGACAAGCTGTGCGAGATTCTTCGCTCGGGAAATTATCAGCTCTTGAAGCCCTGATGCCACACTAAGCCCGATGCAACCCCGATTTCTGCAGTCTTGGCATCATATATCCGCTCAATCAATCCACACCAAAAATAATATCGCCCCTCGGAACAGCTCCGAGGGGCATCGCTTTTGAAAAAGGGGCGAGCGCCGAAGCACTCGCCCCTTTCGGTGTCCTGCGATTTTTCGCAGGGGGTATTTTTAGTTAGACAGAGCCGCCTGAGCTGCTGCAAGGCGAGCAATCGGAACTCTGAAGGGAGAGCAGGATACGTAGGTGAGGCCGATCTTGTGGCAGAACTCAACGGAGGAGGGATCGCCGCCGTGCTCGCCGCAGATACCGACGTGCATATCGGGACGTACCGACTTACCGAGCTTGATAGCCATTTCCATCAGCTTACCAACGCCAACCTGGTCAAGCTTAGCGAAGGGATCGTTTTCGAATATCTTTCTGTCGTAGTATGCGTTAAGGAACTTGCCTGCGTCGTCACGGGAGAAGCCGTAGGTCATCTGAGTGAGGTCGTTAGTACCGAAGCAGAAGAACTCAGCCTCGCGAGCAATGTCGTCAGCAGTTTCAACAACAATGTTCTTAACGTACTTGAGCTCCTTGATCTCGCCAACAAGGGGGATCATGATCTCGGGAACGAGAGTCCATTCGGGATGAGCCTTCTGAACGTTGATAGCTGCACGGATAAC
>JAEIGA010005326.1_pt1 | contig 19703 bp, 32 predicted proteins | sample 9270691 | NCBI WGS metagenome assembly JAEIGA01 (sample SAMN17057246, study PRJNA624740) | gut metagenome | biome: biome; isolation source: fecal sample | host: Bos grunniens | place: China: Xizang | collected 2019 | reverse complement strand
TCTTTTGTGTTATCTCTTAAAACTGAAATCATAAAAATCATCCTCTTTGTATTTTCTTATGCATGGCAACAATACTCTTTCAATTGTTTCAGAGTCAATTTTGTCGTCTACGAGCATCATATGGGCACGACGACCGCGGCAACCATTAGAAATTCTTACAGCATCAATGTGACTCCCATTGTAAAACGAGATATGGTTTAAATTGAATTTTACCAAGTCAGTGTCTCGTGGCAGAATTTCGCCTATGCAGTCCACTATCATCTTGCCCAATGGGAGCACCATACTCTTTGTAACTATTAGAACCGAGTAGCGTGGTTTTTCAAGGCAAATTTCGACTGCATTTAAAACGTTTTCTTTGCTGATCTTATATATCATCGTTTCTTCACTTAAATAAGAAATCATTTACTCGTACCACCCATCAACATCATTTACAACAGTGATGAAGTCCTTCTTGGCATCTTCGATCGCCGCTTTAAGCCTGTCAATTCTCTTTTGTACAAGCTCATCGTACATCTCCGCAGCTTCTTCGTAAGTGTCTGCGTAAGAACGAGAGTTGAAATTGTAATACTTTGAGCCGCTAAGGTCGCCTTTCTTTTTGTAGGGGCGGAAAGTGCCATGCTTATTTATCTCACCACGTACAGGCAAACTATAATATGTGCGCTGCGCCGTATCGTGCTTAATAGTGTATGCGAATGCCCATATCGGCTTGTTTATTGGCAAGTTGTTCAGATCGTATGAGTGCTCGCAGCCATTAACCCATGGCTTTCTGTAATATTTCATTCTAACTCAACTCCTTGTCTTATCCCCAGAGCCGTAAGATCAATTACATTATCGGCATACTTGCCGTCCGCAATTCCCCAGCCTCCCCACTTCTCATGGCTCTCTAACACGCTCTGGTATCTCTCTTTGGTATAATTATTGAGAACCTGAACAATCTTACCAACGTTTATAACAACGCCTTCAGTGAATGAGCCGAGATAGCCGTGACAGCCTTTCTCACTGTAGAGGACTACATCGCCTTTGCAAATTTCGTGTCCCAGATAATCTTTCATTAAATCACCTCTTTACATAGTCTCTAAATATTTGTATCATTTCATCATCTTCTGGGAAAAAGATGTCTCTGCCTGTTTTGGTTTGCCAGTCAGCAAGAACGTTAATAATCATTTGCCCAAACCGCCAATCGGGGAAATGCGTCATATGAATTTCTCGCAGTTCGTCATAGAATTTGTATAATCTGTTTGCGTCTCTCATAAAACCTCTCTAATTTACAGTTAATTACTTAAAGGCTATATCATAAATTTTATTTTTATTAATACGACGATATTTATAGGTGATTGTACCGCCCTTTTCAATCCTCTCCCAGTCGGACTTAGATACATCATAGCTTGCGCCAGAACCATCTTTTTTTATTCCCGTTACTCCATAAGTTGCAACAACGCTTCCGCGTGAAAGATCGCCAAGTTGAGGATTTGTGCCAGCATACGGAATGTCGCACTCTGCTTCATGCGGACTCTTGTCCGTGCCAGAACACGGAATATTGTAAGAGAAAACCCATTCATTCTTTTTATAATGATACCTTGTAGTGTAATAAGTCTCATTGTGGTAATGTTCAGGATGATACGTGCCATTTGAATCTCTATATGCTGCTCTATCGACAACTCTTCTGGTATGACGTACTCGCTCTGAATTAATGTCATATGCATCTCCCGTTGGGTACTGATCTGATGTATGGTTTACCACAGAAAATTTATTAATCGGAATTTGCCAGTCCCACCAAGTCCCTTTAACTTCCATTGTGCCTTTTACGGGGATAAATAAAACGCCACAAATGAAAAAGATGATGAGGATCACAATTCCTCCAATAAGATTGTCCTCGATAAAATCTCTAAAACTTGAGGTTGATCTATATTCTCTCATTTTGCTGTCCTTTCTGCTTTTGCCGCAGTTGCTCATTTTCGCATACAACTCTTTGGTAATCTTTCATAACCTCCACGGCTATTTTCAGAGCCTCTACGTCAACATAGTCCCCTGCGCCGAGGTCTATGCCATCTTCTTGTATATCTTTTATGGCTTCTTCTATGGTCATATATTACCTCCTTCTCTTAGGAATAAACTTGTATTTGTGTATCTTAACAACAGTAAAGTATTCAACGCTGATTTTTTCATTCTTAGGAATTACCTCTGTTGTTCTTATGAAGTTGTTTTTAATTCCATTTGCCACATAAATCTTCTTGCAACTACCATCTAAGTGATACGATTGGATTGTTATAAAATGCGGAGCAACAATAGTGCGGTTAACTAAAATAAAAGCAGCATTAACATCTTGTCGTTTGTATTCACGTACTGGTACTACCTTCCATTTTGCCATTTAATCACCTCTAAAATGTTTACTTAATTTTATTTCTATAGGAACTATAGCAAATTAGAAAATTCATCTTCGCACCACTTTTTCAGATTTCGTATATATGTCATCAGCATTTCTTCAGTTTGTCTTTGCAAATGTTTGTACGCCAAAGACGCTTGACTAAGATCAGATGGAAATGTATCAAGACACATTCGCATTGAAACTGCCACATCTTCACATTTTATCTCTACGGGCATTATCGTTAGCACCAAATCTCTCTGGTCGTGATGCACGAGAGATTGCACTTCTCTCAGGTCGGTTTTAATATGGATGCCATTAACTGAATCGGGGATAGCGGATTTGATAATTTCTTCAATCGCTGTTTTAATGTTCATAATTTTACCTCAAACTCTGGTTTGTCACCAATAGTAAGTGATACCACCTCGATAGTCGCATCGTCTTGATAGCTTTGACTGTTAAAGTGAACTGCAACTTCTAACGGATGCAATTCAACGATTATAGGCGATTTACAATTGTTTTCGCCTACCGTTCTGCCAATTACTTTATCGCCAAAGCATACGGGAGTTCTGTCGGGAATTACACAGTTTTCATAAAATTTCATGGCTCTGTCATATCCTTCTTGAATTGCTTTTGCACTTAAATAAGTCATATCTCACCTCTAATAAATCATTTGAAGGTTAAGCGTTTCAGTGTGCGAACAACAAGGGCAAGTAATAGTTTTTGCACTTCCTCCGCGTACAGGCTGAAACTCTGGAAGTTTATACGGAAGATTGATCTGCAAACTGTAATATCGCAAACTATCGTATAGAAAAGTCGGATTTTCAACTTCAATTGTGTTGCATTCGCTGTCCGTATACTCATACACAGCCTTGCAAATAGGGCAAATGCGCTGCCTAATTTCTTCGCAGGTGTAATCGTAAATCTCTGTCACTCCACTTTTAATTACTCGCATAAGTCTCCTTTTATATTTACCACGCCGTTGATCTACCTCGGCATTCGTCGCAAAATTCGTTTGTCTTGCTGCAAAACGGAATGGTTGCGTTCATGTCTTGAACTTCGTATCTCAGAGGGCAATCCTTAGCTCTCTCAGCGCACTCCTTGTTTCGCTCGATCCGCTGCTCTATGTTGCCACCACCCATTGCCATTAAAAGCAGTAGAAGAAGCCATGTGTCACTCTCATTCATTATTATCACCTCAAAATAGCGGATTGTAATATTGGTATTCGGAAAGCAATGTGTCTGTGCTGACATTATAGCCCATAAGATGAACCAGCAAGTAGAACCACGGAACGTCTTTGTACGACACTGAATCAAGCATTTCTCTTTCGTGGCATTTAAACCACAGGATTGAGAATAACAAGTCATTCATAAGCCATAATCCTTTCTGTTGCTATTTCAGCCCACGGTTTGCCGTAGTATTCGCTATTCTTCTTTCCACAAAAGCCATTATCCATGCCTATATAATTTCTATTCTCCATCTTAGCGGCAAGAGGTATTGTGCCTGAACCGCAGCAGCAGTCAAGCACTGTATCACCTTCGTTGCTGTAAGTGCGTATTACATAGCGGCATAACTCAAGCGGCTTTTGCGTTGGGTGAATTGCAATTGACGGATGCGGCTTTTGAAAAGTCCAGATTGACTTTGGATATTTCATATCTCCCTCAGTCTCTACGACTTTATAATCGCCATAATTCTGATTGTCGAGAACATCACTGTTTTGCAGCCCGACTGCTTTGCCCTTGCTATGACATTTATTGCCCTTAACCATCTGAGGGTTGTAAGTGCAAGGTTTCTTGTAAAACACACATATATCTTCATGCGATCTTAAAGGTTGCTTCTTGGCGTTCAAGAATCCGCTGGGCAGAACCTTGTTCCAGATTATATTGTAGCGGTGCATTTTCTCATTTGACAGCATCAGCTTTGCTGTAAATTTGTCTTGTCCAAAAAGCAATATCGCGCCATTATCTTTTATAATTCGATTAAACTGCTTCCACATCGGCTCAAAAGGAATCATAACATCCCAAGAGTTCTGCGTTTTCTGGTAAGGTAAATCGCAGAAGATCATATCAATTGACTTATCGGGAATCAGTTTCATGCCTTCAATAGCATCTATATTTAGAATGGTGTTAGTCATAGTCTCCTCCAAATTTAACAATCATGGCATCCTTCGCACGTTTTGCAAATTTCTCAAGGGTTTTTGAGGTGTGATAGCCACAAAGAGCATGGTTAGCAAAAGCTTCTGACAAGTCGTCCATCTGGTCATGACTGAGAGAGTTCATGTATTGAGACAAGAATATAGCTTGTTCTCCAATCGGCTGATGAGAGAACCAATCAGCCAAAACTTCGGGATAAATCTCATATATTAAATGTGATGCTATTGGTAATTTCATTTGCCACCTCACATTAGTTCTATAATTATGGTCAAAATAAGAACAAGCAAGAATGTTATCCATAAGGGACTGAGAACCCACAGCCAAGACCATGAAATAACGCCTGTAAGTTTTAGAACTATAAACGCAATAGTCAGAAGCCCACTGAAACCGACACCGCCGCTGGATTTAGATTTATTCATTTGGTTTCTCCTTCAGCATATCCTTTGCCATCTTCTGAGCCTGTTCCTCGAAGGCTATCTCCTTTGCTCTCTTGCGGAGAAGATAACGCTCACGCCTTGCCTTTTTACGCTCAACGTGCCATGCTTCGTGCTCCTCTCTCTCTTCCACTGTATCAAAGACTTTGTGGCAATATGAACAAGTACGCAATCTCTTGTCTGCAATCCTGTTCTGTTTAACAGCTTCGGCGTATGCTTTGTAAAAACTGTCGTCGCAAATGGCATTTGCAAGAGCTTCAAGAACGCCTTGTCGCTCATCGTACTCTGCCTTGTCGCAGGTTGCCTCGCCTGTTCTGCCGTTGATTGTAACCGTTGTTGTTACCATCGGGATAGTGCCGTTACAAGTCTTGTCAACGCGGGTTCTTTCTTCTGTTTTAAATTCAAAACGTGGCATCTTTTTATACTCCTTTGCAAATTCAAATGTACTGTCGTTTTCAAACGTAATACCGACTCCTTGCATTTCGAGAGCAGAGATTACGCCTTGGCAAATCTCGTATGGGCTGTCTTTTTCGATCTTTATATTTATTTCAGGGACGCTTAAAGGTTTAAGTTTATGCGACAAAACATACCATCCATGATCGGGCTTCGTAATATGCACATCAGGTTGCGTCATAAAGTTATGTCCTTCATCAAACTTATCCCATTCTATACCGATATCGTCGCCGCACACACACACCACTGTTCCACAATCACCTTTGGGAACATCTCGGTCTGAAATGTTCTGTACTCTATCTCCAACTTTAAATTCAGTCATCTTTATTCTCCTTTATAATGTGATAATCGGTCAAATACCAATATTTCTTGCCTTGATATTCTCTTGCCGAAACCTGATCCGCATAAAAGATGCTTCCTTTTTTTAGTTTGCATTTGTCGAATCTGGCTTTGTAAACTGTAAAATCTGTGTTTTTGCCTTTGCCAAGAAATGTGACTTTGACATTGTAAGCCCACACCTTTTTGTCTGCTTTGCGCTTGCAAGGATATATCTCACGCACATAGCCCACTCGCCTATCTTCTTCTCGGTCAGTTGGCTGTATATAGTTGAGGTATTCGAGCTGCGCTGCAATCTTTTCTGACCACGAAATATCTTTGTCAGGGATGGACTGCGAAGCGTATGTGACCAGTAGAGATGTCAGGTCTTGAAACTGATATAAACTGGGTGTTTCTTTGTCGCACATTTCGTTGAGAAGTTTTATGTTAAACGGCTCGACCTCTGTTTTCTTTATGCTTTTTTTGCTGACGTATTCTCCGTTCTTCTTAGAAAAATACTTCTGAAACAGTTCGTGCATTTTCTGCAACTTTGCAGATTTGCCGAACTCTGAGAAAAAGTCAAGCTTAATCAGAATGTCAGTTTGCCGCGTGTCGCACGGGTTTGCCTTTAAAAAATCTATAAATGAATCGAAGTGAACATCTCGCAGATCGTAGAGCCTTTTAGAGACTGCTGCATTGAGATATTTCACAGACGAGATTGATTTGTAAATGGTATTGCTATTTTTGTCACAAGAGTATGTGTCAGAGGAATGGCGGAATTTGATGGGTTTGATTTCAATTCCTAATTGACTTGCAAGCGCAGTACCGTTAGCTATATCAGACTCGTTATTTGCGTTTTTTAAATAAGATGTGCAAAATTCAAGCGGATAATAATACCTTAAATAGCCACACAAATAACCAATCATCGAATACCCCGTCGAGTGATTATATCCGAATTGATAATTCGATGAATCTTCAATGATTTGCAAGAACTGCTTTGCTTCTTGCTCGGCTACTTCTCGTGGCTGCGGTGACATTTTGCAGTAACCTTCGAGTATCTTAGGTAAAGCCGCCTGTAACCTATCAATTTGTTTGCGCCCAATTGCCCTTCGCACATTGTCTGCCTCTGCACCTGTCAGACCGCAGATGTTTTGTAAAAATTTGATTGTGTCCTCTTGAAAAACAAGGTAGCCTTCGTTGTCTTTTAACAATTCGTCTATTATAGGCGATGGGTTTTTACAAGGCTTATGTGATATAAGGGCTTCTCTATAGCTTTCGCCACTGGGACGAAGTGAAGCATTGACAGTAGATAAGTGAGTTATCATTGTGGGTTTATAACGCTTTAACAAGTTGAAAGCATAATCGCCTTCAAATTGAAATATGCCTATTGGAGAATCTGTAATATGCTCCCATACCGCTTTATCCTCCCAGTTAATCTCATGCGATTTTGGATATTTGATTCCTGCATACTCACAGCAATCTTTGATTATTTCAATATTTTTCAAACCGAGACAATCATATTTTGCAAGCTGAAGCACATGAGCTTCTTCCATATTAATGGCAAGAATGTGTTTCCCGTCATTCCAAAAACTACCATAATTGTCAGTAAGAGAAATAGGGCTTGCTATAACACCAGCAGGATGCATTGATTGTGTTATATTAGTGCCATTAAGCCCATCAAAGTAATAGAAAAGCTCTGTATATTTTTCTCTTGTCTCTTCTGGATTATTGTCGTATTCATTTTTTATCTGAGTCACTTTGTTAGGCGGATAATTCAGGGCACGACCTATTTCGTCAATAGTTCCTCTGTCACTTATAGTGCCTATGCTCAAAACATATCCTGTTTTGTCGATGCCAAAACGGTTAATAATATATTCTTGCACAAGGCTGCGCTGCGAGGGGCTTATGTCGATATCAATATCACCGACCTCAGTACCAGCACGATCCAAGTTGCAGAAGCGGCTAAATACTGTGTTCCATGTCATAGGGTTTACGTCTATAATATCTATGATGTATGCTACGGCGCTCCCTCCAACACTTCCACGACAGAAGCCAAGAGGAATACCATTGTCCCAACACCATGTCGCCATTTCGGACATAAACAGCATAAAGCCTATATAGCTTACCTGTTCAAACACGGTCATTTCTTCTTTTAATCTTTGACGGAATTCAGGTGTATCTTTGATGATGCCCCTATCGACTTTTTCTTTATACATACGATCGACACGCTCTTGCAAAACTTGCTCGTCTTTGTCTCCATACAATTCTGGGTATTTAAGGCTTCGATCTATCTCTGATGGAATAACGCTCTCTGCCATTATGTTTGTATTTTCAATTGCTTTGAGCCACACATCTTCGGGCAAAACATTTTGCTTTCTAAACATCTCGCACAGTTCGTCATAGCTTTTGTAGGTCAAATCGAATGCATCCTCATTAGCATACATAATATTTTTTGCGGTTCTAAGAATTTTACGACATTCAGCTTTGTATTTGTTAAGGCTGTGGGTGTCTGTTGCTGCGATTAAAGGCTTATTATATTTTTGAGACATCTCGTAAAGGAAGAGGTTGTATTCTTTCTGTTCTGCATCGTCGTGTGCTTGTATCTCGTAGTAATCATATAGACGCAGCAATTTATCAAGCAATGTTGCTTTAGCGGAGTCTTTGCGCAGTCTATTTAAAGGCGAGGCTAAACACGCACTTATTTTATATATGTTATCCGATAGACCAAACAACTCGTTCATCGAGATGCGTTTGTTATAATACTGGTGATCGGGTTTAGAGCTTGTGTCAAACAACCTAAATAGTTCTTTTTCGCCGTCTGGATTCTTGGCAATGAGAATTGTGTGATAGTTGTCGCGATGTTTTTCGCTCTCTGTCCCGTCACAGGTGTCCTCTGTAACATAGCATTCCATGCCTATAAGCATTTTAATACCATGTTCTTCAGCATATATTTTGCGCTCCAACCAATTGTAGATATTGCCATGATTTGTAATGGCGATAGCCTTTTGCCCAAGCTCGACAGCTCTATCTATGTACTCAGTGTATTTTGTGCAACTGTCGAGTAGGCTGCAATCGTCGTGGACATGATATGCTACATAGTTCATGTCACACCCTCCCGATTGTGCAATTTCATATCATAAATGCGTTGCAGATCGGCAACCTCGTCCTCTGTATATAAGTGTATTCCCACATTATTGGAGAATATTTCATAACTGGGCAAGTCTGATTTATTAACCACTATATTAAACCCTTTGGGCAAATATCTCTCTTTCTCATCATCGGGTATTTCAGCGTATAACCAGTCATAATTATCATCCATATGATCTTCCCAACGCCAACCTAAACCATATTCAGCCTCCGCAGCTCGCCTTGCAATCAATGCTTCTTCTAATGTCTCAAAACTACCAAGATATTTTTCTTGATTATGATTGCTAATTCTAACACGATACTTGCCATAAGAATACCTTATGCCACGCATATCGCTTTGAGGCTTGTTTAAGCCGTTGAGACTATCATTTCCAGTTCTAAGATTGATTTTTCGATTATCATGCCTTGTATATTTACCATGAATGTGATCTATGACCTCACCCGACTTAGCATCGGTCACGACACGAGCAAGAATCCCACCTGCCTGTGCGTCAACAAGATAACCAGAGTCATTGAAACGCCATGTATACCCTAACATTTTTGGAAAATCCTCTTTGTCAATAAGAAATACATCATACTTTTTATCTCGTAAAGCATACCCAACAACATATTCTCCTTTATCTACATAAACGTTCTCTTTTTTTCTGGGTGGATATAATTGATTCAATTGTTTGCCCCATTCAACATTCATTTCTCTTTTTAAACATCCGCATGATTGTGTAGTTCCTCTGGTTAATGAACACCTTGGCACTTTAATTGTATTATGTTCTTTGCAAGAACAAGTACACACATATAACCATTTGCTCTTTTTATCAGAGATTCTTTTGTCAACATGAAGTCTGCCAAAAGTCTTGCCTACAAGATTTGGATAAATACAATCATAACAGCGATTATCTTTTCTCATGCTTATTTGCTTTGAGGTATATTCTAAATCACTGCCACAATCAGAACATTTACACTTCCATAAGGGGCTGCCGTTTTTATTTCCTATTATTTCGATTAATTCGCAACCCTTTATAATATCTCCCACATGATACTTTGACATTTTATTACGCAAAAGTTCTTTTTTTAGGCAGCCGCAAGATTGAGTATTGCCGCTTGTTAATGCATGAGATGTGGCATACACTATAGTCTTGTTAGGGCAAGAACATTCACACTTCCAATAAAAACTATGGCTTTCTCTGTATCCATAATCCACAACGGTAAGTCTGCCAAATACTTGCCCTATTAGTTCTAATCTTTTCATATCATCACGCTCCAAACACTTCTTTATCTGCGTTTTCACTCATCGTCATGCGTTCAAGAGATTCACTCTTGGGTAATTCTTTTACTGTAGGCTCAATAATATCCCATTTGTATCGCCTATCTAATTCTGCCTCGCTTGTGTAAAATCTACGACTTGGGAAATCGAATCTTACAGGTACTTTTACGCCGTTCTTTGAACCAAATCTATCCTTTTGAATAGTAAACATCACATCATAGGAATTGTCTCCTTGATTTATATTGCGTTCCATTGACAACATTCTACCACTGAGGTTTGCGATGGCGAATGTGCCACTTGCATCTTCTAAACCAAGCGCCTCTTTAGTCTTTTTAGAGTGTGCTACGAGAATTACGACTACATTATAATCTTTCGCAAGTTTTGCCAACTTCTTCATTATGATCTTTTGTTGTTCCAACTCGTTTGCTTTACTATTTATATCAATAGTCATAAGGTTGTCGAGAACAATCACAGACGTACCCTTACGCCTGATTTCCTCCTTTATGCAGCCAATCAAAGAATCTATATTTGAGGATTCGGTGTCGCGGTAGATGTATAACCTATCCTTGTAATATTCGCTAATCTTTATTTCTGCTATAGGAGATACTTTGTAGTAAGGACTTCCCTCTTTGCTTGTGAAGCTTTGAATGTGTCTGCGCCCTGCAACTGTAAAATTAAACCAATTCTTAAACATCTCTTCGCTTAACTCATCTGTGTACAGAAATACACGCCTATCATCATCAATTGCGGATGCGATGACTTGATTAATATACGAAGTTTTACCTGACGATGGTTTTGCAAAGATAAGAGTAAGGCTTGATCTGTATGCTTTAAATAACTGTTTGTCAAGCTCTGTTAAGCCAAAAGATATACCATCGACCTGCGACCAATCTACGCTTTTAATATCAGCAAAGTCAATAACCTTGGGGTTTGGAGCGTTAATGGCTGCGTCAATGCACTTACGAGTTTCTGCTTTGCCAAGCCTGTAGAGACACTCGTTGATATCGTTTATCTGCTTCAGTTTGCCGTTCACCTTGTATGTCGGATGTAGAAAGAATCTACATCTATCAGTTCCCAAGCGAGAAGAAGCTTCGATATTCATTTTCTTACCAGCCTCGTCAGCATCTCCACAGAGAATTATATCTTGAAACTGATCGAGCCAGTCTAAATTCTGAGCGATCCATTGAAGATTCTGAGAACCGAGCGGCACAGAAACAACGTTGAAATAGCCGCACTCCATAACAGCCAGTGCATCAATACAGCCCTCGGTTATGATTAAAGGCAACTCGGTGTTGATGCGATTTGCATTGAACAGAAGTGGTGATGAGCTTGTGCCTTTTTGCACCCAACACTTTGCGCCTTCGCCTTTTATCACCTTATGGGCTGGACGGCATTTAACCATTGTCAGAACGTCGCCAAAAGAATAGAAGGGGAAGTGCATTACGCCTTTATTATCACATTTAATGCCGACATAATCCACGACCGCTTTGCTGATGCCGCGTTTTGCGAGATATTCGTAAGCGGGTGTCATGTCCCCATCTGGCAATGTGGGATAAACATAATCCGCCCCCTCATCAAGCAAACCCACTTCTGGCATAGGAACTGTCATATCAGCCATTTCAAATACTTTGGTGGCAGCTTCGTTGAAAGTCATATGTTTGCCCTCTATAAACGCATCAACGACATCAACAGATTTACCGCAGGAGAAACAGTGATAACGTAGTCTCTTGCTGTCAAATATAAAACTTGGTGTCCTCTCACTGTGAAATGGGCAGCAGCCTTTCTTGTTTCGAGTATCATACTTCTCTAACTGAAATATGTCCGCTATAATATCCGCCGCAGAATCGCCTATTTTTTCTTTGGCTTGTCTTATTAACTCCTTGTCAATCATTTGTCTCTCCATGTTTTTTTCTGGCTCTGGAACTCAGTTCATTTCGCAGAAAAAATCTCTACTTCTGTTTCTATATCATAATTATCGGTGGTCAAATTATACTTTTGTATTACGTTCAAAACTGCTTTGCATTTTGCCTCTATTGTGTTTCGCGATATAACGGTGAGATGAAACGGTATGCGATCTGGAAATTCTCTGCTACACAAAGTTGCTGTCACGTTGTAATATCTGTACTCTGGATTCAGCTCTGCTTTCAGTAGCCACCCTGATTCTATACCATTCTTAATCATGCGAAATTGCCAATTGTCAGTGATTGCTTTGCCAATGATTTTGCCATGCGAATACAGGCGGTTATGCGGGTAGTCCGCATAATCCTGTATATCTTTGAACGGTTCGCCAATTCTAAAAATCCCCATAGCAACACTCCAATCCGCATAGTTTCTCGCAGTACCAACTGTCGATTTTGCAATCCCAGTCCTTGCACGAAAGTATTTTGCCCACGTTTTTCACAAACCAATCCACACTATCTTTACATTTATCGGTGCTAAAAAAATCTTCTTCCATTTTCGGGATTCGGAACATATTGAACACCAACTTGTGCGGATATTCGCCGTATTTGCGCTTAACACATTCAGCATAGAGATAAAGCTGCCTAAAATAATCTTCACGCTCTTTTTTGGTTTTAAAGGCTGAATGGCTCTTGTGGTCAACTATTACAAGTCCTGTATCATCTCTTAGAATCAGATCCGCATAGCCTATAAAATCATAGTCTCCAAATCTGGTTTCAAGTTTTTCTTCAACCCCCACTATCTTGCCATCTATACCGTCAAAATTTTGCAGGTAGTCCAGCGATTTACCATAAAAAGCCTTATACATATTAAAGAACGGGAATCGCTCAGTAACGACTGTCGGATATTCTCGCTCGAATACGTCTGCAAGCTCAAAAGCATAAAGTTCGCCTTTAAAGTAACGCTCTAAAATGCTGTGAACAAGACTGCCGACCATTGCAAAAGCGTTGGGTTTCTCGGTCTGACCTTCTACATATTTGAGATAAAAAGCGTATGGGCATTGCTCAAACAGTTTAACGGAGCTGAATGACCACTTCTTCTCTCGCAGATTCATCAGAACGGCAGATCGTCAGTTGTGACTTCTTCAACTGATGCTGGTGTCTGCTGTGGTGCAGTAGTCTGACCGCCCTCGTTTTCGTTTTTGCCGCCGCAGAACTCAATGTTGTCTACGTAAACCTCAGTTGTGTAGTGTGTCACATCTTCATGATTCTTGTCCTGATAAGAGCCTGTTCTGAGGTTGCCCTCTACGCAGATCATCTTGCCCTTGCTGAAATATCTGCACAAAAATTCGGCTGTCTGTCTCCACGCTACACAAGTGATGAAGTCTGCCTGTCTCTCGCCTGTTTCTTTATCGGCAAACTTTCTGTCAACGGCAACTGTGAAGCGACAATTTGCAACATCGCTCTGGGTCTTTTTGAGTTCGGGATCGGCGGTCAAGCGACCTGTGATTATAACTTTATTCATTACTTACTCTCCTTTTTCTTACTGGGTTTAAAATCTTCTGGTTTGAGATTGTCGAGCCATTCCTTTAAACGATTGAGTTCATCGTCGTCTTTAATAGTGGCAGGATTATTTGTGCCAAAGTTGGCTTTTAATCCTGAGCCGAGCTTTTCTCTGTCGTAGCCTTCTGCTATCTTTGCCTTAAAGGTTTCAATGGCTGTATTGGCTTTCTCTGCCTTCTTAACATTTTCGATAGCAGCACTTTCTGAAGTCTCCTCCTTATGCCACAAACCGATGCCGAGAAGTGTTCCCTCTGCCACGCATTTTACCATGCAGCGTTTGAGAGACTTATTCACATCAGTCATAGTGATCTTCTCGACGGGAATTGCTTGATTCTTGAAATCCATTATTGGCAGAGTCGTCTCGCAGACAATCTCAACACTTGGGATTTCAAGGCGAATCTTTACAAATGCTGTTTTGCCGTCTGTGAAGTATGGCATTTGAACAGTTGTAACATGACTCACATATTCCTTGCCTTCCTTAGTCTCCTTGATTACTGCGGTGATAATCTTATCAGTCGGGAACGTAATCTCGGTGATAATCGCATCAGGCGCATTGAGTTTGAGCAGTTCCTCACATCTTGACCACGGCAGATATTTCATGCCATTTTTGACGAAAAGATAGGGTTGAACATCAATCTTACTCATTTTGTCAAGGAACTCTTGCTTCTTTTTGTAAAGGTTTTCATCCATTAATTATATGACCTCCCTTATAATTTAATATATATTTTAATCGACCTTGTGGGTCGTAATTAGTATAATCACACTATGTTTACTTTGCGTTATTATAATTTAACACGCAACTTATGTACGTATATCTGTCATCTTATATCCGCACAGGTATTGCATCGTCTTGGGTAGTGTCTTGGGTAGTCTTACCCAACTGTCATTTCTCATCCGCGCACGTGTTGCATCATGTCAGGCTGTAGGGCTGGTGAACTATGTGCCTTCTGTCATTTCGCATCCGCGCACGTATTACATCCGCCGAAGCCGATGAAGTTGCAGCAAATGTTTTGCAACTGTCATTTCGCATCCGCGCACGTATTACATCGTCACGAAAAAGCAGCGAAGGCATGGAACAAGAGACTGTCATTTCGCATCCGCGCACGTATTACATCAGCAAAAATGCACAAATCATCTTATATGCAAATGCAAATTCCTACTCAATAGCACTAATGTGCTAAGTGTCAATAGGCTATCCCCGTGTGACCCACGGTTTATATTAAATTTTATTATGCTATTTCAAGGTGCGAATCCTCAGCGTTTCTATGGTCACTTAGCATTCGCACTCCCTCATCCCTAATATTAAGTGCTGCATTTACGTCCCTGTTGTGATGATGCCCACACTCAGGACAAGTCCACTCTCTGACTGATAAATCTTTGGTTATCGGATTTATGCAGCCACAGTTATGACAAGTCTGAGAACTTGGGAAAAATTTATTGACTTTTACAAAATGCTTGCCTTCATCTGCGAATTTGTATGCCAACATCTGAGTAAACATTCCCCATCCGTTATCTGCAACACTCTTGCCGAAATTCAAACTCTGTGACATACCTTTCATGTTCAAATCCTCGATACACACACAGTCATACTCATTCACAAGACTTCGTGAACGTTTATGAAGAAAGTCTCTGCGCTGATTTGATACGTGTTCATGAAGTTTTGCAACCTTGATACGCTGTTTGTTTCGGTTGTTACTGCCTTTTTGCATTAGAGACAACTTTCGCTGTTCTCTTGCAAGCTTTTTCTCCGCTTTTCTGTAATACTTCGGATATGCGGGACAGTCACCGTTACTGTCAACGTAAAGTTCATGCATAGAGAAGTCAAGCCCGATAGCATTCTGCGGTTCGACTTCTTGTATTTGGTTCTCATACTCAAATGTCAAACTGCAATAATACTTCCCACTTGCGCTCTGTGATACAGTCGCTTTTTTTATCTTCCAATCATCTGGAATAGCGCGATCAATTTTTGCTTTTACTTCTTTGACTTTTGGGAGAGTGACATAATTATCCTTGATGCGTATGCCGCTTCCGTTTTGAGTGCTAAACGATAATTTTGAAGTATTAGACTTAAACTTCGGGAAACCTTTTTTTTCACGAAAGAAGTTTTTATATGCCGTGTCAAGTTGCTTACAAGCCATGTTCAGTGCGACCGCAGGTACTTCGTTAAGCCACTCATATTTGGGTTGCTTCTTCAACTGTGTTAGCTCTGCGGTTGTGTCATAATAACTCATTGATTTTTCTTCTTCCTTATACAGTTTGATGCGTCTGTCAAGGAAATAATTGTACACAAATCTGCAACTGCCGAAAGTCTTTGCAAATAGTATTTTCTGTTCTTCATTAGGATATATCCTAAATTTGTATGCTTTGTTTGCCAACAGATTCGCCTCCGAATCTTTTTTCGGTAGATACCGAGTTATTTTTGATAGCACATTAGTAGAAGCAACCACGGCACGAGCAGCCTTGCTATCTGGTGGTCGTTGCTGGGCAAAGCCCAGCTAAGAAAGGGTATTACAAATTATTTACAAATTCAAGTATTTTCTCAGCTTCAGCAAGTGTATGAATAGTTCGTGGATCTGCGCTACCATTATTGTTGTCAGCAATCAGTTTCAGAAGAACCTTGCGGTCAGTACCGTTTGCGATCTTCTCTTTGCAAAGAGCAATAATCTGCTCGATGACCGCTGCCGCTTCATTTATTATAAAGTCATTTGGATTATACTCGATATCCTTGACTATGATATTCTTTCTTGATGCCAGATAATCGCACTCATGCACAAACATCTCCATATCAGTTTGTGGCTTCGGCATGATCTCTTTCTTTGTTTTATAATCCGTGTTCCATTCGCCCATATGAGAACGCACACAGTCCGAGATAATCTTGGCAAACTCTATTTCACTTTTCTCAGCCCATTCAAGGATGTGATTTGCGGCGACGACTGGATGATTTGCAATGCTATACTGTGACTCGGTGTCGCCATGCTTGAAAGAATCGTGCAGGATGCCAGCAGCGATCATCATGTCAGCCTCTAAAGAAGTAAATCTCTGCTTGTTATACTCAAGGCTCAGAAGTTCCTTAGCAAACAAGATCAGAGCTTTTGTGTGCCGTATCAGACCGCCTTCGCCCAAGCTGTACTCAGGATGATATTTGCCTGTCGAAGAAGCTGGCACTCGGTAAAAGTAATCAGGCGTTCTCAGAATACATTTTTCTGTAAAGGCACGAATGTCTTTATCTTGTATGAGGTCAAGCTCCTTGGCAAATACTGCAAGTTTATCAATCATAAAATCACACTTTCTTAACACACACAACACTATCTTTACGCAACAGGTGTGGAAAATTGTGGCAGACATCCGCCACGTTATGTTGTTATTATATCACACTATCTTTACTTTGTCAAGAGGTTTTTGAAAAATTTTTTTCGTTGAGCCAAGAACAGAGACAATTATAGCAGCAAGTCTCTACGGGCAGTTCTTCATCGTTGAATTTTTCGCATCTATCCGCAACATTGTTGCAGTCAAGAGTCTCAAAGATGCAGCGATCTTGATTGAACAGTGTCAGCATATCTATGAGAGACATTTTACTGAGCCATTCACGGTTTGTCATACTTGCCACCTCACACATTAATATTATTTATCAGTCTTTCAGCTTCGTCTGCGTATCTCCACTTATCGCATAAATGAGAATAAGGCTCACTAAGATAAGATTTTATTTCACTAAAATCCTCTACCGCCGCTTTCAACAGTTCCTTCGCCTTATCAAACTTCTCCGCTATCTCCATGCCAGCCTTTGCAGAATTATTTAGGGCTTCTTCCGTTGCAAAGAAATTATGCTCTGCAACGCGTAGCAATTCTATAATCTGAGCCTTTGTCAGTGACATAAGGTAGCTATCACTATATGCTTTATATCCCACTTGACTCATCTCCCATCAGCTTTAAGGCTTCATCGACGTAACGCCACTGGTATGTAATATCACAACCGACATTATTGGGACATTTGCAATAGACTGTTTCTGTAAGCCACTTGCAGCATTTGCAAATTATGCCGCCATTGTAGGCTTTGGCGGCAATATTGCTCAAATCTTCAACTGCCAACTTCAACAGCCTTTTGGCTTCTTTCAACTCCGTCAACCACGCTGCAATCTGACGATTATCAGCAATTATTTGTTCACTTTCTTTCTTAGTCATAAATTTTGTTTCGTTCCATTTATCGTTCACACCCATTTCTTCATCGGCAATTGCACGTTGGGTTGCCACTTTGATATAATATTCAATAGCTTCATCAAGTGTCATTCTCATTCATCCTCTTTATTCTTTGGGATATAATCTTCACAATATTCATAAGGTAAATGCGGTATCGCACCAGAAAGTTGACAAAAACGATATACTGTTGATGTATCACCCACATATAATTGTGCTGCCCTATCACAAGTTGCACAGCATTTATTTTCACTCATAGTGCTTCCTCCTCTATCAGCTTCAGGGCTTCTGATTCGAGTACCCACTGGAATCTACTGTCATAATCACAAATTATCTCATTAACGCATATATCACAGTCTCTACCTTTATAGTGGGAGCATTCGCATGAGCATTTCTTGTGAATATCCTCAACTGCCGCTTTCAGAAGTCGCTTGTACTCTGCTATCTGCTCCGACTTTTTTAGAAGTTCCCCATTTATCAGTCTGTCGAACTCGCTCGTCAGCACTTTATTTTCTTCTCGCAGGTCTTTCAGTTCCATCAACCATTCTGTATGGGTAAACGCCTCTGGGTATGGACAAAACTCCTGAAATCCGCCGTCCTCATAAAATTTAATAACAATTAGCTGAGATGAATTTACTTCAAAACCGCTCAAATATATTAAATTATCCGCTGGGATTTCATATTTTATTCCCATAAGTTCAAAGAATTTTTTGAACTTCTCAAAATCGCTTGTAACTGTGTTGCTACGGATGGGTTCATCAATCATCATTTTCAGCCCTCCTGTTCCAAACTTCAACGGCATCTTCCTGATAACAAAGCCACGGCGTTCGGCAAGCACAGCCAGCATTGTCACACTGTATTCTGTATCGGTATATACGTCCGTCATACTGTTTCGTGCAATTTGCAGCTTTACCACCACAAAACGGACACGGTTTAAGTTCAACCATATAATCACTCCTTTAACCACGGATAAAAAAGTGGACAATCAGAAATGTCTGAACACTTATCGCATTTTTCAATCGACCTTTTCTCTATTTCTGAAACTTCTCTACGGTCTTTCAGTTCCGTCAGCCATTCGGCAAGTTGGCGGTGATCGGCTGCGCGCCGTTCACAATTGCATTTGTTGACAAATTCCCATTCGTCGTGTTCATTATATTCTGCTGCTTGACTATCATTCTCACTTGCCACTTTAAGGCAATGCTTTATTGCTTCATCAATTGTCATTTCGCATCACCGTCCTTTAAGTCCATTCTTGCACCGCAGTTAGGGCAGAACTTTGTTTTAGGTATGCAATCATGTCCGAACCATGTATTGCATACAGAACACTCTATACACACGTTACAATTTTTTCTCTCAAACTTTTTATGGTCTATCCACTTCCCATGCTTCACGGGTTTTGCTTTCAGGTTTTTAAGTTCTTCTTGAAGCTTTAGGATTTGTTTATCTTTATTATTTGATTCTATAGTCCATGCAGTAATTGCGTCGTCGTGTTTTCTTTTCCAACTATTGCACTGAATCTCGATCACGATTGCGGTTGCCCACCCTATAACAACGTAAATTATGAGCCATGTTTTTTCATCCATCTATTTCACCGTCATTCTTGCGCCACAGTTGGGGCAATATTTGAATTTGCTCGGCTCAACATCTATAGCCATCTCAACTTTGCCCCGACAGTTTGTGCAGATATATGTGTCAATTATCCCGTTATTTTTGTAATACTTCCACTGTCCGTACTTTACAGGCTGTGCGTCTACTGTTGGCATATCGTCTATAATTAAACAAGCCTCTATAAAAGTATCGCCGCGTACAGTTTCATGCGTTGGCTTCCAATCATCATTCCACGCTTTTGAGGCGTATTCTTTTAAGATATTATCAACATCTTCCTTGATTAAATACTTACTCATATACATCCAACTTTTTCATTAT
>JAEIGA010005325.1_pt1 | contig 19706 bp, 9 predicted proteins | sample 9270691 | NCBI WGS metagenome assembly JAEIGA01 (sample SAMN17057246, study PRJNA624740) | gut metagenome | biome: biome; isolation source: fecal sample | host: Bos grunniens | place: China: Xizang | collected 2019 | reverse complement strand
TGTATTTGGACAAAAAATTACCAAAAACAGACAAAAGCCAACCAAAAAAGGACAGAGGTTGACTTTTAACGGTCAAAATGATAAAATAAAATCTCAAAGAGGTTGACGTGTGGGGAGCTTGGAAAAGGGAATGCCTTTTTTCTAAGTTTTTGTGACTGTTTTCCCATTTACTTTTTCTTTGGCGTATTTTATAATATATTATGTATAGCTATTTCGTGCTAAAAAACGGAGTAAAAAAATAAAAATCTCACTTGCGAGAGTTGACAGTTTTTGGTAAGATACATAATAGGTATAAATTTGCAATCAAAAGGCGTGTATGTGCCATAGAAAATGTTTTTTGATTGTGATATAATTTATATATATTTCACTCAATTTTTTCAAAAAGAAAGAGAGGAAACATTATGAAGAAAACGACGAGACGTTCCATTCTTCGTACGGCGCTGGTGGCGCTGAGCGCAATTTTGCTGCTTGGTACGCTGGTTGTCGCATCTTTTGCGGCTGACGTGGCAGAGGTGCGCTACCAGATCAGTGGCGAAGAATGGCAAGAGGCTACTTTTGTAGACGCGATGGCGGCTGCAGACGGAAAAACGGCAACCATCGAGCTGCAAAAGGACGTTACGCTTACGACGAAGGTGACGCTTACAGGCGGAACGCTCACTGTGCAGAGCAAGGGTGATAGCATTTATACCCTTACCAGAGCTTCCTCACTCACGAACGCGTCGATGTTCACGGTAAACGGCGGTACCGACGGTGCCACGTTGATCTTTAAGAACATTACGATTGACGGATACAAAAATATGAATCCCGGTGTGGACGGTGGTGCGGTTTTGTTGACCGGCGCGAAGGATAAGGTGGTTTTGAATGCCGGAGCCACCATTCAGAATTCGGGTTCCACATCGAAGAATGGCGGCGCGATCTACGCGTCCGCAGGAACGGTGGAGATGAATGCCGGCAGTGCCATTTTGAATTGCAAGGGTAATCAAGGCGGCGGAATCTATTTGGGCCACCAGGTAAATACCAGTGCCAATGTTGTGTTTAATATGAATGGCGGCTTGATCAAGGGCTGTGAGTGTAACTCCGGATTCGGAAGCGGACCGGCGGTGTATCTGCGCGGTTATGCCACCTTCAATATGGCAGGCGGTCTGATCACCGAAAACATCTCAAATAGAGACAAAGGCGGAGACTCCCACCAGGCTAATACCTTTCTTGACGGTGCGATCTCGGGCTTGGTGAATGTAAGCCACCTCAACCAAATAACCATCTCGGGCAAAGCGATTGTTCGTAACAACAGGGGGTATTTCTGGGATGGAACCGCCTTAAGTGCGGCTCCCGTCCTTGGTGCGGATCTTGTTTATACGCTCAATCACCATTCGGAAAAAAACTTGACGGTTGCCTCCGATTTTGAGGGCTCGTTTAGCTTTGCTTCGAATCAACACATTGCATCTCCAAAAACGGCCGACAAAATTGCCACGGCAGGCGAAGGCTGGACGGAAGGAACGGTGATTCCCGGACATATCGATGCGAACCGTAACAACATGGCGGTTGTGAAGAGTGATGGCTGTCTCGGCTGGATATCTGCGGCAGCAGAGGTCGACTATAACGGCAAGATCACCCGTTACGCCTCGTTTGCGGATGCCTATGCGGCTGTGGGGGGCAATGCTCCCATCAGGCTTTTGGCAGACGCGTCGGATATCGTGCTGCCCGTGAAGGTGGGCGATCAGGTAAAGGTGATTTTGAATGGTCATAACTTTACCATCTCGGATACTATCGTTTGCGAGAAGCCTGTGGTGACCACCGAAAAGGTTGGTGCTTATACCTACAGCGAAGAGGTGGATTCAAAGACCTATGAGCTTTATACCTATGCGGGTAAGGATGCCGAGGTTATTACCTACACGGTGGATTACTTTACTTGTGTTCACGTTTCGGAGGACGAGGCTACGGCAGCCGCACCCAAGATTTGCGAAAACTGCGGCGCGCTGATGGCACTCCCGACCGATGAGACGGTGAATACCCGTTACTCGTTTGACGACGGTGTAAGCTGGACGTATGCTTCCTTTGCGAAGGCCATGAGTGACGTAAGCGGAGAGACCAAGATCGTTGAGATCTTCCGCGACGTAACGGTAGCAGAGGCACCCACCTATACGGTGACCTCCAAGGTTACCGTTCGCAGTCTTCCCGCTGAGTTTAACGCGTTTGGCGGCGAGGCCCCCTATTCGATCAAACGAGGCAGTAACTTTGCCAAGTCGGTGTTTACCGTGAGCGGCAGTGCATATCTGACCTTTGCGGACATTACGCTGGACGGTCAGTCGATCTCTGCGGCGGTAGACGGTGCGATGTTCTCGATGACCTCGGCAGACGCGACTCTTGTTTTGGATAAGGGCACGACCGTTCAGAACTCCTGGTCAAGCAAAAACGGCGGTATGATCAATGCTACGGCGGGTAATATCGTGATGAATGTCGGCGTGGAGATCACGGGCTGTGTCGCTCTAAAGGGTGCGGTGGCTCAATTGAATTCGGGTGCCATCTTTACGATGAACGGTGGCCTGATCAAGGGCAATGCGACAGTCGTAAACGCCAATTCTCACGGCTCGGCTATCTATATGAATGGCGGAAACTGTGTTTTCCGAATGAGCGGAGGAGAGATCACGGAAAATACGGCGAGCCGTACGAATGCCGGACCGGCGACCGCGAGCACCTTTGTTGACGGTGCGATCAGCTCGATCTATGATGTACAGATCTATCTTTCGGGTGATGCCAAGATCTACAACAACAAAGGCAGATGGTACGAGAATGGCGAGTCTGCCTCGGTTGCGACGGTTGGCGCTGATATCGTGCCTTGGGGAAATTATAAAGGAAGAATGTTAATTACCATAGAGGAGGGCTTTTCCGGTTACGTCGGCATTTCGAATTCCGAGTCCGCTTCTATTGCATCGGTGCCTAAATCTTATGCGGACGGCACGGTGATCGAGGGCATTTTTGACTGTAACAACAAGTACAACGTAGCTAAGGTGACCTCGAGCGGCAAGCTTTCCTGGGCTCCCGCTGTAGCCGAAGTGTTTACCGCTGACGGCTCGTCTAAGATATTCGGAACACTTGCCGATGCACTGACGGCGGCAAGCGAGGCTGACAAGGCAACCGTAACGCTTCTGCAGGATGTTACCCTTACCGCCGGCACGGCCATTACGGGCGGTGACGTTACCATTCAGAGCAAGGATGGCGAAACTTATACCGTATACAGAGGAAGCGCGTTCACTGCTTCTTGCTTTACGCTGAGTGGCGGTGCGAAGGTGACCTTCAAAAATATTACGCTTGATGGTCAGAGGGATAAATACGACACCGGATCCGTGCATGGTGCTATGATCTGCCTTGGCACCATTGCTGAGACGGTGACTGAGGGCGGAAAGACCATCGGAAAATCGAATGACCTGTTGATCCTTGAGAGTGGCACAACTATCCGCAACTGCCACGGTAATAAGGGTGGTGCGATCTGTGCCAGAGTAGGTACGGTGGAGATGAGAGCGGGTTCTCGCATCGAGAATTGTAAGGCCGGCAAGGGCGCGGGTATCTTCCTTGGAAACCGTGAGGCCCCCTATTCCTCCGCCACATTGAATATGTCGGGGGGCGTGATCACCGGTTGCCGCGTGGAAGGCGGTTCTAGCAGTGGTTCAGCGATCTGCCTTGACGGTTTTTCCTATATGAATATGTCGGGTGGTCTGGTTACCGATAACTATTCTGGTCGTACGCAGCTGCTTAACAGTGGAACTTATGGAACCAACGCCGCCCTTGACGGTGCTGTGGTGATTCTTGGTAGCGGTACGGCGAAAAATTACGTCACCTTCTCGGGAACGGCGATTGTTCGCGGTAACTACGGTTATCGCTACAACGGAACCGAGCTGGTGAGAACCTATGTGCTCGGCGCGGACATCGTCTTTTCTCCTATGGACAATTATCCGGATATCTTGACGGTGAAAGAGGACTTTGCAGGCTCGATCAGCTATTGCTGTCCGCTTTGGGGAACCGAAGATGCTTCGATGTCGCAGGCTGTCGCAACGGTTGTCGGCTATGACTATGGCGTGGTGATTCCCGGATTTGTTGATGGAAATACGCCTCGTGTGGCGCAGGTGATGTCTGATGAATATAAGAACGGCTGGCAGACCGCCGTGGCTGAGGTGGACTATAACGGAATCGTTACCCGTTATACCTCGCTTGAAGCGGCCTATGCGGCCGTTGGCGACAAGGCTCCCATCAAGCTTCTGAAGGACGTATCGGGTGCCGAGCTCCTTAAAGCCAGGGGCGAGAGCGTCAAGCTGATCCTGAACAAGCACGCCTTCTCCTTTGCCGATCATATTGTCTGCGGTGAGCCTACGGTGGCCACCGAAAAGGTGGGAGCGTTTACCTATGAGAGCTACACCGCTGAGGGCGTAGACGCTGAGGTTACCATCTACACGGCAACACAGATCATTTGTGTTCACAGCTCGGAAAACGCGGCAACAGAGGACACGCCCGAGATCTGTGACAAGTGCGGACGCATCACGGCGTTCCCCACAAACGTAGCCGTTGACACGCGTTACAGCACCGATGGCGGTGAGAGCTGGCGCTATGCTTCCTTTGTCGATGCCATGCGCGATGTAGAGGAACAGAACAACGCGATTGTTGAGATCTTCCGTGACGTAACGGTAGCGGTAATACCCACCTATAAGGTGGCCACCAAGATTACTGTCCGTAGCCTTCCGATCGTTTTGAACGAGGTAGAGGACAAGGAGATCTACACCGTTGAGAGGGGATCTGCCTTTGAGGCTCCGATCTTCACTGTAGACGGCGGTGAGCTTACGCTCGAGAGCATTACAATCGAGGGCAATGGGGATACCTATCAGCTTACGGCGAACGGTGCGGTGGTTCAGCTGACGGCCACGACCGATAAGGTGATCCTTAAGAACGGCACGACCATTCAGAATTCGTACACGACCGGACATGGCGGTGCCATTTACAGCGCAAGAGGCCAGATCGAGATGTACGACGGCGCCAAGATCCTTGGCTGTACGGCTACCAAGGGTGGTGCGATCTACCTGGGCGTTGGTGAAAACACAAACGTCACGGAGAGAGTGGCGATCTTCACCATGCACGGTGGCTTGATCAAGGATTGCTCTGCGGTTTCGAGTGGTGGCTTTGCCTGCGGCGGCGGTATTAACTTGGAAGGAAAAGCAACCTTCATTATGAAGAGCGGCCTGATTACGGGCTGTAGCTCCAACCGATTTGGAAACCAAGCAAAGCACGCTGACGGTGAGTTTGTTGACGGTGCCGTGACCATCGTACGCGGCGGCTCGGTTACCGTTGAGCTTTCGGGCGACGCTACCATTCGCGGAAACAAGGGTTACCGCGTATCCAAGGTAGGAGAAACGGTGAGCCGTGCTTGGGATACCGGTGCGGATATCGTATTCACGGTAAGCAATGTTTCCTCTAAGTCGCTCATCGTCAAGGGTGATTTCTGCGGCTCGGTTGGCGTATCCTTCTCCGGAGCGAGCTCCGCGAACAGAGACACGGATATTGCCGTGGGAACGGAATGGAAGGCAGACGCCTATATTCACGGACTTTTTGACAGCCATCTGAACAGAGTGGCACAGGTTTCGTCCACAGGTGTGATCGAATGGGCGGCCGCTGAGGCCGAGATGGATATCGATGGCAAGATCACGCGCTATGCAACGCTGGATGAAGCGTACACGCTTTTCGGAAGCGAAACGCCCATCAAGCTGATCTCGAATGCGACCATTACCTTCCCGAACATCGGCGATACGGCGAAGATCATTGAAAACGGATATTCGCTTACCGTCAAGAGCGAGGGAAGCTATGAAAAATCCGAGGGTGAGCAGATCACCATCGGTGCCTTCACCTATAAGGAATATGAATTTGAGGGCGAGACGGTAACGGTGGTTACCTATACGACCTTTGAGGGCGGCTCGATCTCGAGCGTGGCACTCTCCGCAGGAACCGACCTTTCGCTTTACTTCTATTCCAATATGGGAAGCAAGTTTGCCGATTCCATCCTCCGCGTGACCCGCGCCGGTAACACGGTGGAGCTGAGCGCTACCTATGTGGATGCGCTGGGTCTGTATTGCTACACCTATTCGGATATCGCGCCGCAGTGCGCAGGTGACCCCATCTCGGTTGAGCTTGTAAATGGGGATGCGATACTGTTTACCTTCGAGGGCTATAGCATTCTGTCCTACTGTCAGCAGGTGCTGGCAATGGATGCCGAATCGCTTGGCTTTGAGAAAGAAAAGTGTGAGGAGCTCAAGACCCTTCTGCGCGATCTTCTCACCTACTGTGCAAGCGCACAGACTTACCTTGGCTACAACACCGACGCGCTTGTAAACAAGGGCATTAAGGGCTCGTCCTTCGCGCTTCCTGCTTACACGCCCAAGAAGGCCATTGCTCACAATACGGTAGAGGGTGTAACCTTCACCGAGGCAAATGTTAACTTCGACAACATAAACCGACTGTTCTTTGAATTTACGACGACCGATCCCTCGAACACGAGAATCGAGCTCGGTAACAAGACTCTTACGGAGTTCACACCCGTTGAGGGCAAGGCAAATACCTACCGTGTATACACGGACGGTCTGTATGCAACGCAGTTTGACGTGGTCTTCACCGCAAAGCTCTATTTCGGAGATACTTTGGTTCAGACCGTAAAGTATAGCGTGGGCGCTTATGCTCACAGTCTGGTTACTGCCGAGGCAGGAGAATATACCGAGGCGGCGATCAACCTCGCCAAGGCAACCTACAACTACGGCGTAGCGGCACGTGTCTGGACGGATACCTACAAGGCCCTGACAAATACGGCTGCCGCACTCTCCGGCGCGAACACGCTGGGCGGTGCTACGTTCAACAACGGTGCTCTTGTGATGGATCAGCCCGCATCGGGTATTGAGTTTGCGTTCCGCGGCAAGGGCGATGTGGTTCTGAACCTTACGGCGGAAGAGGCTGCACGTATTGAGGTTATGGTGGACGGTCAGGTGCTTCCTCACTTCCTTGTTTCCGCAGGAACGGCGGATTACACGGTCAAGACCGGCCTTGCAGACGGCAAGCATACGGTTCGCATCGTGCAGGAAAACGGCGCAGTTACGCTCAACAGCGCAAACGTGAAGGGATACTTTACCGCCCCCGAAGCACAGACAAAGGATCTGTTTATTGAATTCGTTGGCAGCGATGCGCTTCTTGGACGCAACATCTTCTTGAACTACAGTGAGGTTGAGGACGATGCTACCGACGCGTACGCCGTTCTTGCCGCAAGAGAGCTTGGTGCCAAGTATCTTATTTCGGCAACCGACAAGAAGTTTGCGGCAACGGCCAACACCCCCGACCTTGTGGTAATTGAGTATCAGAACGGTGCTGACTATGCGAAGCTCCTTTCCGATATTCGCACGGCATACGGCGCAGACGTAAAGATTTTGTTTGTCGGTGTTATGGATACGATTGCTTCGATGGACGAAGATTTCTGCAACCTTACGAAGGATGTCTCCGGCGTTGAGGGCTATCCCAGTGCGGGCGGCGCGGCCATCCAGGGCGCGGAGCTTGCCAAGTATATCCGTGAGAACAGTGGCTTCTTCACCGAGGAAGAGATCGCCAAGGCAAAGAAGGATATCATCGTTGAGGTCGACGCGGCAGACAAAACCAGCGGCTATAACACCTTCCACGTATACATTCGTACCTCCGATCCTTTGGGCAACTACTACATCCGTTATAACTTTGTCCATCAGTACGACCTCGTTCGTAACAACTTTGCCGGAAGCAAGTGCACGAACATCAGCAACTTCCGCATTATCGGTGCGGACTTGGTTGAGGTGACCGGTTTTAACGGAACGAAGGCAACTTACCAAACGAAGGCTACGGTGCTTGGTGACGGTGAGATTTCTGCGGCACTTAAGACCATGAGCGATAAGTCGGGAATCGGAGCAGACCCGCCGAAGGAACCGTCGTATGGCTCTGCCAATGACTTTACCGGCGGTTTCCATGGCGATGAGTGGATTCTTGGCGTTGACGGTACGAACGGCCATTTGGATTACGAAAACTGGATTCCTGCGATTGCACTTCTTGCCGATGGCAAGGAAATCGACATTGTAGGTGCAGAGGCACAGCTTATCCTCTGCAATACACTCACCTTCGATCAGGCGACCACAATGTATGAGTGGGGAACCAGCTTGGAGAATGAGGAGAGCGATCTTGCAAAGCGCGGTACGCCTCTGGTTATTCACACTCAGCATTTCACCATCACGCGCGAAAGCGGCATTCATAACCGTCAGGGCTTTGAATGGTTGAAGAACATTAACATTGATACCAGTAGCAACTACCTGCTTATGTTTACGATGATCCGTTATAAGGATGGAATAAACGTTTGTACCGACACAGAGGTGTTCAACGTCAACGGTGTTTCCAACGGTTCGTTCACCCATTACGGTCCGGATAAACTTAGCGGCATGTTGCACAATGCTACAAACCGCTTTGCCCGATACGATGGCGACTTAGGCGTATTCTCGTATGCACGTTATGACCTTTGCCATGTGGGTGAGTTTGAGACTAACGATGCAACCCTTGTAGATATTTGGGTTTCGCCTCGTGAGGATGACAACAAGCTTTACGTTCGCTTCAAGTCTCGCACCAACAACGACAAGGTCGTTGCCGGTGAATACTGGACGCTTGACGTGGCGTACGGCATCGACTACGTAAACCCCAACAACTGATTTGAGATAAGTCAAATAAAAAAGCCCCGCACACCGTGCGGGGCTTTTGCTATGCGATTTAATTAAAGGAAGAACTTCATAAGCTCAACAGCAACACGGAAGCCGGGCTTCAGACTCTCGATCTCCAGATACTCCTCACGGGTGTGACATCCGTGACCCTTCCAAACGCCAACGGCTACCGAGGGAATGCCGAGCGAGAGGGGTACGTTGCAGTCGGTCGAGGCCGAAACGCTTGTGACGGGCATGCCGATCAGCTTTTCGCTGATGGACTTGCAGGCGTTCGAAAGGTTGATCTGCGCCGTCGGGTCTTGCATACGGGCGCAGGGACGATCGCCCACAAGCGTGACGTTCACCTTCACCTTTTCGTTTTCCACCTCTTTGAAGATGGCCTCAAAGCGCTTCTTCATGTAGTCCAGACAATCGACGTTGTCCGAGCGGTATTCGCAAAGCATCTTGGCACTCTGTGCGATGGTGTTCACGCTGGTGCCGCCTTCAATGGTTCCCACGTTGTAGGTGGTTTTGGTTCCTTCCGGCGTCGGAACCTCAATTTCATAAATTTTTGTGGCGATTTTTGCCAGGTTGGCAATGGCATTTTCATTGCCGAAAGCACCGAAGGAGTGTCCGCCCTCGGTCAGCACCTCAACCTCATAGCGATGCGAGCCAACGCAGGAATCGTGAATGACGTCGAGATCGCTGTCAAAGGAAATGAAGGTGGAAATTCTGCCTTCGTAATTTTTCATAAGCTCACGCGTGCCCTTCAGATTGCCAAGACCCTCCTCGCAGGAGTTGGCCACGAAAAGCAAGCCGTTTTTGGGGGCGTTTCCAAGGCTCTTCAGGTGCTTTGCGGCTACCATCAGGATGGCAACACTGGCCGTGTCGTCGCAAACACCGGGGCAAAAGGCTTTACCGTCCTGTTCGTAGTAGGGCATCGGCTCGGTGTCGGGGAAGACGGTGTCGGTATGTGCGGCAAAGACGGTGATGGCATCCGAGCCCTCACAGTTCCACTCGCAGACCACGTTTTTGGCCTCGTCAATGTAGACCTTGTCAAAGCCCAGGGTGTCAAAATATGCCTTGCAGTATTGCGCACGCTTTTCCTCGTGATGCGAGGGAGCGGGGATGGCGCAAAGCTCCTTTAAGAGTGAATAAACTTCCTCGTTGTATGCTTCAAAATTCATAGGAGATCTCCTTGTTTTTTTATATCGCTTGCATTATATCACGCGAAACCTCAAAAGTCAACCGCTTTTTGGAAAGTTCCTTTCTTGACAAGAGACGACAAATGAGCTATAATAAGGGAGTAATATTTTGGGAAAGGGAAAAAGATATGGAATTTCACGTAAATCATCCTCTTCTTTTTGTACTTGTCGGTATCGTTGTCGCCGTGGTTTTGGCGCAATCGGTCTATTTCCTTGTCAAGGCCGTTCGCCGTGCCAAGGAAAAGGGAATGGATATGACAAAGATCAAAAAGACCATTCGTTCCGCCGCGATCTTCACCATTGCGCCGGCGGTATCCATTGTTATTGCGGTCATCTCACTTTCGCAATCGCTGGGCATCGCGCTTCCGTGGCTTCGCCTTTCGGTGGTCGGCTCACTTTCGTATGAGGCCATTGCCGCCGCCAACGCCGCTTCGGGTATGGGCAAAACGCTGGGCGAATTTGCGGGTAATATGGATGCTTCGTCTTATATTACGATCGCCATCGTTATGACGCTTTCCATTATGGTCGGCATTTGGCTTGTGCCGCTGCTCGGAAAGAAGATCCAGGGCGGTCTTGTGAGCTTTGAGAAAAAGGACGCCAAGTGGAGCGGTCTTTTGCAGAATGCGCTGTTTATCGGCATGATCTCGGCGTTTGTCGGCTACGTTTTTTGCGATCTTTCACGCCTTTGGACATCGGAAAACGGCATTTTCACAAACAGCAAGGGCGAAAGCTTTACCTCTACGTCCGGTCTTGTTCCGGTGCTTGTTATGGTCGTGTCCGCGCTCCTTATGGCGGTGTGCGGCCTGCTTATGAAAAAGCTGAAATGGAAGTGGCTGAGTGACTACGCGCTTCCCATCAGTATGGTGCTCGGTATGGTGGCGGCACTTCCGCTGACCTCGTGGCTGGGAGGTGCGATCGTATGAAAAATCAGAATATGACGTATATGGACAGCGTTCACAGAGACGGACGCATTTGGAACCTTTCGGTTATGGTGGTTCTTCTCGCATTCCCGATCGTGCTTTGCGTTCTCTTTGGTGCAATGCCCAACTGGACGGGCGTGATCAAGGGCCTGATCGCCACGGCTCCGATGTACTGGGCGGTTGGCGTGGTGGAGACCGTCACCTACATTCCAATGCTGGGTGCAGGCGGCTCCTACCTCTCCTTTGTTACGGGCAATATTTCCAACCTCAAGCTTCCTTGCGCGCTGAATGCGCTGGAGAACGCCGAGGTCAAGGCGCAGAGCGAGGACGGCGAGATCATCTCCACGGTGGCCATTGCAGTCTCCTCCATCGTGACCACGCTGATCATTATTCTCGGCGTGATCCTCATTGTGCCGCTCAATCCCATTTTGTCGGCACCTGCGATCAAGCCGGCCTTTGATCAGATGCTTCCCGCACTTTTCGGTGCGCTTGGCGTGGTGTTCGTTTCCAAGAACGTCAAGCTGGCGGCGGCACCCGTGATCCTTATGCTTTTTGCTTTCGTTTTCGTTCCGGCACTCAACGCGGGGACAGTGGGCATTATGGTGCCTGTGGGCGTGGTCTTCACACTCATCTATGCAAGAATACTTTATAAAAAGAACTGGATTTGAGATATGGCATACGTTGGAATTTTCGTTTTGGCAGCAGTTGCTGCCCTTGTGGCGGTCATTCTTATCCGCACACTTCGTTTTAAGCCGAGAGCGATCGAGCCGCAGGAGGTCTCAGAGGAGAGCTTTGATAAGGAAAAGGCGATCGCGGCACTCGGCGAGCTTGTGAAATGTAAGACCGTTTCACGTGCCACGCACGCAGAAGAGGACGAGGCGGAGTTTGAAAAGCTGTACGCGCTTTTGCCGACGCTGTATCCCAACGTGCATAAGGTCTGTGAGCTCATTCGCTTTGAGGACAGAGGCCTTCTTTACCGCCTTCGCGGTAAGACCGAGGGAAAGCCCTCGGTGCTGATGGCTCACTTTGATGTGGTTCCTGTATGCGAAGAGCTTTGGGAAAAGCCCCCCTTTGATGCGATCATTGAGGACGGCGTGATGTGGGGAAGGGGTACGTTGGACACCAAGGTGACCTTTAACGGCATCCTCTCGGCCGCCGAAGTGTTGATTTCCGAGGGATTTGTGCCCGAGAACGACGTGTATTTTGCTTTTTCCGGCGGCGAGGAGGTCAACGGTAAGGGCGCGGTACACATTGTTAATTACTTTAAGGAAAAGGGAATCGAGCTTTCGATGGTGGTTGACGAGGGCGGTGCGGTTGTGGAAAAGGTGTTTCCCGGCGTATCGAAGCCCTGCGCGATGGTGGGCATTGCCGAAAAGGGAATGCTTAACCTGAAATATAAGGTGGCTTCAGGCGGTGGACACGCCTCCGCGCCAAAGCCTCATACACCGGTTGGCATTTTGTCGCGTGCCTGCTGCCGTGTGGAGGGACACCCATTCCCGTCGCATATCACAGCGCCGGTTGCTCAGATGTTTGATACGCTTGGCAGACATTCGACTTTTGTATATCGTATGATCTTTGCCAATCTTTGGTGCTTTAAGGGCATTCTCGATCTGCTCGCCAAAAAGAGCGGCGGTGAGATGAACGCGCTGATGCGCACCACCGTGGCGTTTACCCAGATGACGGGAAGCGATGCGCCCAACGTCATTCCCCCCACTGCCGAGATGGTGTCCAACATTCGCCTGAATCCCGAGGACACCGTGGAAAGCGCAAGGGCATACATTGAAAAAACGATTGGTGACGAAAAGGTTACGTCGGAAGCGATGAACGGTATGAACCCCAGCCGTATTTCCGATACCGATTGTGAGGGCTACCGAAGGGTGGAGAGGGCCATTTCCGCCACCTGGCAGGGCTGCGTGGTTACGCCCTATCTTATGGTGCAGTGCTCGGACAGCCGCCATTACGGCGCCATTTCCGACAAGGTCTACCGCTTCTCTGCGATGGCTTTGACAAGCGAGGAGAGGGCAACCATTCACGGAAACAACGAGCGCATTCCGCTGGAAACTGCGACCAAGGCCGTGGAATTTTTCATCCGACTGATGCGCCGATGCTAAAAAGAAAACCCAAGCAAGATCCGTCTTGCTTGGGTTGTTTTTTATGAAAAGATCTGCTCGGACAGGAGCGTGGTAAGCGCGAACGCATCGACCTCATCCAGTACCCGAAGAAGGGCGCCACGTATGGCGTGGAGGTCAAAGGGAAGGGAGACAAGTGCGTCCTCTACCTTGTCGGGAAGCTCAACGTCAAGGGCGTCGGTGTAGAGCTTGAGTGCCGTAATGATTCCGTTCTCCACTTGCATTTGCAGCTCCGCACTGCCAAAGGGCAATCGCCCCTCGCAGGAAATGCCCAAGGGAAGCGGCGTGCCGTAAAGATACTCCCAGCTGCCATACTGCTCGGCAAGAGCGGTGATTTCTTCGACGTTGATTTCTTCAATTTTCTCGGGGGTAAATCCGTATACTTTTTCGATGGCGACAAGAAGATGCTCCTTCATTTGCTCACAAGTGAGCGAGGGGGCAAGCTCGGTAAGGTTGATTACGCGAGAGCGCACCGATTTGACGCCCTTGGCCTCAAGCTTTGCCTTTGGCGGCGTGAGATAACGTCCCAGCTTTGCCATATCCGCGCGGATCAAGATTGTCCCGTGATGATAGGAGTGCCCGCGGCTGTTGTAAAAGGCATTTCCCGAAAACTTTCTGCCGTCTGCCAGAATGTCGTTCCGTCCCGAAAGCTCGGTCTCGATGCCCGCAATCGCACAGGCCTCGCGGATCACCTGCATATGCTTTGAAATGTCAAGATTTTCGGTGGCACAAAGGAAGGTAAAGTTCAGATTTCCCAGATCGTGAAAGACCGCTCCACCGCCCGAAAGTCGGCGTGCAAGCTTGCCGTCTTCTTCTTTTAAAAGCTCGGTGCGGCATTCCGAAAAGGCGTTTTGGTTTTTTCCGATCACGACGGTGTTCTGATTCTGCCACAGATAAAGGAGAATGGTTTCGTCGTCCACCGTGTCGAACAAGAATTTCTCCTTGGCGAGATTGAGGTGGGGGTCGACGGTGTCACTGATGTAAAATTGAATTTTCTTGATCATATTCGTTCCTTCGGTAATTTTATACGAATATTTTAATACAGATTGTGGAAAATGTCAATAGACAAATCGTGAACGGTGTGATATAATTGTGTTATAAAATGTTATAAACTCAATCCTTTGAAACGGGAGGACATATGAATCGTATTCGACAGGAACGGATAAAAAAATACATTGAAAGTCGAAACATTGCCACCATTAAGGAGCTGCGTGAGCTGTTTCCCGAGGTTTCGCTGATGACCTTGCACCGCGATCTGAGTGCGCTTGAGGAGATGGGCATCGTCACCAAATACCGCGGCGGTGTGCGCTCGGTGCATCAGCCGGATGACGTGGAATTCAACATCCGAATGAAGGAAAACAACGTCGGCAAGATGTCGATGATGAAAAAGGCGATGAAGCTTTTGCACCCGCAAAGCTCGATCTTTCTGGATGCCAGTACGTCAAATCTCATTCTGGCGCGCAATCTGCCGGATATGGATCTGAACATCACCACCATCAGCCCCAACATCGCGCTGGAGCTTTGTCGTCTCAAAAATCCGACGGTCAACCTCTGCGGCGGCACGATGAACCCGAGAACGCTTTCGGTTTCGGGCGTGAATACGCTGGAGGTACTGGAAAAGATCAACATTGATCTGGCCTTCATCGGTGTTTCGGGCTGCTCGTCCGAGGCGGGATTTACCTGCGGCACCGAGGCGGATATGCAGATCAAGGGGCTTGTGATCCGCAAGGCGCGGACAAGCGTTATCCTTTGCGGCGCGGATAAATTCAAGCGGCTGATGCCCTTTACCTTCGCCGGTATCTCGGACGTCGACTATATCATCAGCGACGAGCCGCTTCCCGAGGAATTTGTACGGAAATGTGACGAAAACGGTGTGAAAATCCTGTAAAATAAAGTACATAATTTTCCGAAAAGTGATTGACACAAATGTTACAATATGTTATAATAAACTGATATCATATTTTAAGGAGGATTTGTTTTGGCAAATGCTGTAATTATGCCTAAGGCCGGTATCACGGTAGAAAGCTGTATCATCGGTACTTGGGAAAAGAAAGTTGGAGATGCGGTAAAGGTAGGAGATATTCTCTTTACATACGAAACCGACAAGGCAAGTTTCGAATGTGAATCCACCGCAGAGGGTACGCTTCTTGAGATCTTCTACAACGAAGGCGATGAGGTACCTTGTCTTGTAAACGTTTGCGCTGTCGGTAACGCCGGTGAGGATTGCTCCGCACTTCGTCCCGACTCCGCCGCACCCGCTGAGGCCGCACCCGCACAGGCTCCCGCCGCAGAGGAAAAGAAGGAGGAGGCCGCACCCGTAGCTGCCGCTACCACGGCCGTGGCAGGTGAAAAGTCCGCCATTTCTCCCAGAGCCAGAAAGCTGGCTGAGCGCGCAGGCGTTGACGCCTCGCTCGCAACCCCCACGGGCCCGAACGGCAGAATCATCGAGCGTGACGTAAGAACGCTGATGGAGAATCCCGTTGTTGTGGCAAAGGCCGAGGAGGCAGCTCCCGCACCCGCAGCCGCTCCCGTCGCCGCTGCCGAGGCAGAGTACACCGACGTTAAGTTCAGCGGCATCCGCCGTGCGATCAGCAAGTCGATGCACACCTCGCTGTCCACGATGGCTCAGCTCACACACACCACGTCCTTCGACGCTACCACCATTCTTGCTTACCGCAAGATGCTCAAGGCCGCCGAGGGCGAGTATGCCGGCATCACGCTTGGCGATATCATCCTTTACGCCGTTTCGAGAACGCTTCTTAATCACCCCGACCTCAACGCGCATATGCTGGACGATAACAACATTCGTCTGTTTAAGCACGTAAACCTCGGTGTTGCGGTTGACACGCCCAGAGGACTTATGGTTCCCACCATTTTCCACGCGGACGAGATGAGCCTTCTTGAGATCTCGAAGGCCGTTAAGGAGCTTGCCGCACAGTGCCGCGAGGGCAACATCAGCCCCGATAAGCTTACGGGCGGTACCTTCACGGTTTCCAACCTCGGCAACATGGGCGTTGAGTCCTTCACGCCCGTTATCAACCCGCCTCAGACCGGTATCCTCGGCGTGTGCTGCACGACCGAGCGCGTCCGCAAGGCGGCAGACGGCTCGCTTCAGGTTTACTCCGCTATGGGTCTCAGCCTTACTTACGACCACCGCGCCGTAGACGGCTCGCCTGCAGCCCGTTTCCAGAAGGAGCTTGCTCATAATCTTGAAAACTTCACCGCGCTTCTTGCGAAATAAGGAGATCTGACTATGGAAATTTTTGATTTGTTGGTTCTGGGCGGCGGCCCCGGCGGATACCTTTGCGCTGAGCGTGCGGCTCAGGGCGGTATGAAGGTTGCCGTTTTTGAGAAGAAGGCTCTTGGCGGTACCTGCCTCAATGAGGGCTGTATCCCCACGAAGACCCTTTTGAATTCCTCCAAGATGTACAGACACGCTAAGGAAAGTGAGGCGTTTGGTGTTACGGCAACGGGCGTTACTTACGATCATGCGAAGGTCGTTGAGAGAAAGAACGGCGTGGTTAAAACCCTCGTTGCAGGCGTTGGCGCCACGATGAAGGGAAACAAGGTTACGGTTGTCAGCGCAAACGCTGTGATCAAGGGCAGAACCGAAAACGGCTTTGCCGTTGAGGCCGACGGCGTGGTTTACGAGGGCAAGCGCCTCACCATCGCATCGGGCTCGGAGACCGTGGTTCCTCCCGTTCCCGGACTTAAGGAAGGCCTTGCTTCCGGCTTTGTTCTCACCAACCGTGAGGTTCTGGATGAGAAGACGCTTCCGAAGACTCTTGTGGTTATCGGCGGCGGTGTTATCGGTCTGGAGATGGCCTACTACTTTGCAAGCGTTGGCGTTGCCGTTACGGTCATCGAGATGATGCCCAAGATCGCCGGTGCAACCGATCCGGAGATCTGCAAGGTGCTTACCGATGCGTTTGTAAAGCGCGGAATGACCTTTAAGCTTTCCTGCAAGGTGCTTGAGGTTAAGGAAAATAGTGTTGTTTATGAAGAGAACGGCGAGAAGAAGGAGATCGCGTGCGATAAGGTCCTTCTTTCTGCAGGCCGTAAGCCTTCCACGGCTGGAATCGGCCTTGAAACTCTCCAGCTTGATATGGACAGAGCTGCTATCAAGACTGACCGTCACCTTTGCACCAATGTTTCCGGCGTTTACGCCGTTGGTGACTGTAACGGCAAGCTGATGCTGGCTCACACCGCCTACAGAGAGGCTGAGGTTGCCGTTAACCATATGCTTGGTCTGACCGACGAGATGCGCTATGACGTGATTCCTTCGGTCATCTACACCGATCCCGAGGTAGCAAGCGTCGGTTACAGCAAGGAGGGCGCAGAGGAAAAGGGAATGAAGGTCAAGGAGATCAAGCTTCCCATGTCTTACGCAGGTCGTTACCTTGCGGAGAACGAGGGCGGCAAGGGCTTCACCAAGCTCGTGGTCGACACGGACAAGAATCGCCTTGTGGGCTGCCATATGGTTGGCTCCTACGCTTCCGAGATCATTATGACTGCCACGATGATGATCGATACCGAGCTGACGCCTACGCGTCTTAAGAAGCTCGTGTTCCCGCATCCTACGGTTGCCGAGATCATTCGCGAAGCCATCTTCCACATATAAGAAAATAAATTCACATAAATTCATAAAGGAGACAGAAAAATGCCAAAGAATTTATTTGTAGATCCCCAGGAAACATTGGCACCCGGTAAAATTACCTTTAAGAACATTCCGGTTAATGCCTACAACAAGACGATCAAGGAAGAGAGAAAGCGTTACAGCGATGCCGATCTCGTCCGTATCTACCGCGACATTACCGTTCTTCGTGAGTTCGAGTCGATGCTCAACCAGATCAAGACTCAGGGACTTTACAACGGTATTGAGACCACATATCCCGGTCCTGCTCACCTTTCCATCGGACAGGAAGCAGCTGCCGTAGGTCAGGCTTACCTTCTTGACCAGAACGACTTTTCGTTCGGTTCTCACCGTAGCCACTCCGAGATCCTTGCTAAGGCTCTCTCTTGTATTCACAAGCTGAGCGAGCAGGAGCTTATGACCATCATGGAGGGCTTCCTTGGCGGTTCGGCTCTTCGCGCTACCGAGAAGCTCGGTCCGGTTAAGGACGTTAAGGAGCTTGCTATCCGTTTCATCCTTTACGGAACGCTGTCCGAGATCTTTGCTCGTGAGACCGGCTTCCACAAGGGCATGGGCGGCTCGATGCACGCCTTCTTCCTGCCCTTCGGTATTTATCCCAACAACGCAATCGTTGGTGGCTCGGCCGCCATTTCCACCGGTGCCGCTCTGTTTAAGAAGATCAACGGCAAGCAGGGTATCGTCGTTTGCAACTCCGGTGACGGCTCGATGGCTCGCGGCCCCGTTTGGGAGGCGATGAACTTCGCCGCTATGGATCAGTTCAACACCCTTTGGGAAAGCCACAAGGGCGGCATGCCGATCCTTTACAACGTATTCAACAACTCGTACGGTATGGGCGACCAGACCCGCGGCGAGACCATGGGCTACGATATGCTTGCCCGTATCGGCTCGGGTGTCAGCCCCACGCAGTTCCACGCTGAGCGTATCAACGGCTTCAATCCTTTGGCTGTTATCGACGCTATGGAGAGAAAGCTCAAGATTCTTCGCAAGGGTGAAGGTCCTGTTCTTCTTGACACGCTTACCTACCGTTATTCCGGTCACTCCACCTCCGACCAGAACGCTTACCGTACCAAGGAGGAGATCGACGCTTGGAAGGAGATCGACCCGATCATCACCTACCGCAAGGGACTTGTTGAGGCAGGTGTTGTCGGCGACGCGCAGCTCGAGGATATCCTCGCTGAGACCGCAGAGCGCATGACGCTGATCTGCAAGGCCGCCTCCGATCCCGAGATCAGCCCCTACGTTGACTTCCGCAAGGATCCCGCTGTTGTTGAGCGTCTGATGTTCTCGAACCAGAAGGTTGACAAGCTTGACGACCGTGAGCCTGAGGTAAATATGCCTCTTGAGGAGGTTCCCGCATACAAGAAGCTCAAGGAGAAGGAGCGTTGCCCGATCGTTGACGGTAAGCCCGTTTCCAAGATGAAGCTCTTTAACCTTCGTGACGCTCTGTCCGAGGTTATCTACGACAGATTCTACGAGGATCCCACGCTCATCGCATACGGTGAGGACGTTCGTGACTGGGGTGGCGCATTCGCCGTTTACCGCGGTATGATGGATGCATTCCCCCACAGCCGTCTGTTTAACTCGCCCATCGCCGAGGCCGCTATCGTCGGCACGGCAGTCGGTTACGCCGTTTCGGGCGGACGTGCTCTGATCGAGCTTATGTACGCTGACTTCATCGGTTGTGCCGGTGACGAGATCTTCAACCAGATGTCCAAGTGGCAGGCAATGAGCGCAGGTATCCTTAAGATGCCCGTGGTTCTTCGTGTTTCGGTTGGTTCCAAGTACGGCGCACAGCATAGCCAGGACTGGACCGCACTTTGCGCACATATTCCGGGTCTTAAGGTTTGCTTCCCCGCAACACCTTGGGAGGCTAAGGGTCTTATGGAGTCCGCTCTTAAGGGAACTGACCCCGTTGTCTTCTTCGAGAGCCAGAGAATTTATGACGTTGGTGAGCAGTTCCATGAGGGCGGCGTTCCCAGTGAGCGTTATGAAATCGAGATTGGTGACGTTAATAAGGTTCGCGATGGTAAGGACGTAACTATCTTAACAGTTGGTGCGGCTCTTTACCGTGC